>Ga0183095_10325_pt1 | contig 192653 bp, 160 predicted proteins | sample BioMet4_FD_130346 | JGI IMG/M metagenome (GOLD analysis project Ga0183095, IMG submission 130346) | Microbial communities from bioreactor (seeded with sewage sludge) at LBNL, California, USA - Biofuel metagenome 4 (v2) (version 3) | ecosystem: Engineered > Bioreactor > Anaerobic > Unclassified ...
GTATCCTTGGATAAAGTACTTAATAAATCATCCGGTATAAGGCCTAAGATTTTCTGAATATTGATTTTTTGTCCTGAATACATTTATGTCTTGGTTTTGATATAAATGTACAATAAAAACAAAAACACTAAAGAGTTATATAATATTAGTTATCAACAAATTAATGTTAATATCTTTAATATAAGATTAATTATTAAAACATATTATTTGTAGACTAAAAATCTTTCGACCACTACTGTTCACAGAACCGCACCAGCGAGTGAGCAAAGTTTAACTTATAATAACAATTATAATGTATGGTAAGACTAGATTACATCACTGAAACAGCCAACCATTATAGAATTAACTCGGATGAACAACTCAAGGCCGGGACAGAGAGAGTATGTGAAATAAAAGGCGTTAGCACAATTTCTCTGGCTACGGTTCTGGCTGAGACAAACTGTTTTGAGATGTTTAGCAACCAGGCCCAGCTTGTAAGTTATGCCGGTTACGATGTGGTGGAAAATCAATCCGGCAAACATGTTGGACGAACTAAAATCTCAAAAAAAGGGAATTCACGAATACGAAGGATTCTTCACATGCCGGCATTAAATGTGGTAAATTACGGGGAGCCGATATTTGTGAATTTATACGAAAGGGTTTATTTGCGTACAAAAATTAAGATGAAAGCATATGTGGCTGTGCAGAGAAAACTGTTGTGCCTGATCTATGCTTTGTGGAAGAAAGGAGCGAAATATCAGAGAGATTATAAAAATGAACATCTGGTAATGCAGAGCAGGAGCTCCTCTTTCCGTTTGGCTTCGTGAGTAGCCTAAAAAAGAGTAGGCGACATTAGCCGCCTATACTAGATGAACTCCCGTATAAAGCTTTCGCTGGGAGTCCTCTTTCCGCAAATCTAAAGTACGATAAAAAATTAATAAAGTTTGGAATTTAAGATAGTATCTAAAAGCTAAAGGAACGACTGCTCGATTATAAGCCCATCTTCTCATCGGCATCCTCTTTTTTAGCTGATTTCTGCCCCTGTCATGAGCTTTTTTTGCTGAAAACTATTTCTTACTGAATTTGTTGTAGTAATAGTTTCATCATAAATTATTTTGTCATGAGAGCATTTGATAAAAGACTGTTTTTAGTCGTAATTGTCATTACAATGTCGCTGATCTTTTCTTCCTGTGCAACAAAGGAAAAATTTCTTAATTCAACTGTTGTGCCCGCTGCAGAAGGTCGTGTGATTATAAAAAAGGACAAAAACAACAACTATCACGTAAATGTTAGTGTCAATAATCTGGCAGACCCTGGAAAGCTTCAGCCTCCAAAAGAAGTGTATATTATCTGGATGGAGACTGAAATGCAGGCGACCAAGAACCTTGGCAGAATAAAAACATCCAAGGGCATGTTGTCTTCAGGATTAAAAGCCTCTTTCGAGACGGTATCCACGTTAAGACCTAAAAAGATATTCATTTCGGCAGAAGCATCTGCAGAGGTGCCGGAACCCAGTTTAATTGTCTTAACTACTGGTGATTTTTATTAGCCGAAGGGCTTGAGAAAAGGTGATTGTTTTATTTTGGCAACCATTCTGATTCTTTAAATATACAAAGAATTCAGAGAGATGTGCTGAGGTGCTGATTAAATGCGTTCCTGTAATATGTCCCTAACCAGCGGGGTTGGTTTTCGATTCGCAAAACCCGCAAAACATACAATAAAAAAAGCAGGCAACCATCAGGCTCCTGCTTTTTTATTGTATAGAATTAAATCAAATTTATTTGGAGAGCAGCACTTTAACCTGCTGGTAGATATTCTCTGCGGTGAATCCCAATTGTTGGTCAAGAACATTGTAGGGTGCGGAGAACCCAAAGGAGCTTAAGCCCCAGATGGCTCCTGCATCGCCGACCAATCCACGAATGGTGACAGGAAGACCGGCGGTAAGGCCGAATTTAGGCACTCCCGGCGTAAGAACGCTGTCCTGGTATGCTTTATCCTGGTTGCGGAAAAGGCCTTCAGAAGGGGCTGAAACCACGCGTACGGCAAGGTTATCGCGTTCACGCAGCAGGGCGGCGCCTTCCACGAGGGAAGCCACTTCAGAGCCGGAAGCTACAAGGATAACATCGGGTTTTGCACAGTTTTCAACAGTATAAGCACCTTTGGCAGCCTGTTTGGCTTCCTCAAAGCGGCTGGTTTTTGCAGGAAGGTCCTTTATGTTCTGCCTTGAAAGAATAATGGCGGTAGGAGTATTGATGTTTTCAAGTGCCAGCTGCCAGGCAATGGTAGTTTCCTGTGCATCGGCAGGCCTCAATACCGTTACAGAATTTTCACCGTGATGGTTTTTCAGCTGTTCCATCAGTCGGATCTGTGCTTCCTGTTCGACAGGCTGGTGGGTAGGACCATCTTCACCGACACGGAAAGCATCGTGTGTCCAGATATATTTTACAGGAAGTTCCATCAAGGCAGCCATACGAACGGCCGGCTTCATGTAATCGGAGAAAACAAAGAAAGTACCGCAGGCAGGAATAATACCGCCATGGAGAGCAATACCGTTCATTACCACGGCCATGGTCAGCTCGGAAACTCCGGCCTGGAGGAATGCTCCTGAAAAATCACCGGTAACAAAGGCTTTGGTATTTTTAAGGAATCCGTCGGTTTTATCGGAATTGGATAAATCGGCAGAAGCAACGATCATGTTTTCGATATTCTTTGCAAAAGCCGACAGAACTACTGCCGAGGCATTACGGGTAGCTGAGTTCGGCTTTTGTGCGATGGTAGAGTAATCAAATGCCGGAGCTTCTCCCGAGAGGAATCTTTCGAGCTTTTCAGCTAATTCAGGATTGGCGGTGGTCCAGGCGTCTTCTTCGTTGTTTTTGACTCCTGCCCATTTGATCAGTTCAGCTTTACGTTTGGCATAAAGTTCTTTCACTTCAGGGAATACCTGGAAAGGATTTTCAGGATCACCTCCAAGATTGGCAATAGTTTTGCTGAAAGAAGCCCCTGCCTGGGAAAGCGGTGCACCGTGGGTGGCACACTGGCCTTCGAAACAGGAACCGTCTTCCTTGACGGCGCCTTTGCCCATGATGGTCTTTCCGATAATCAGGGTAGGCCTTTCCTTTTCTTCGTTGGCGGCTTTGAGGGCTTTCCGGATCTCTTCAGGATTGTTCCCGTTGATAGACATTACATTCCAGCCCCATGCTTTATATTTTGCGGCGGTATCTTCGGTAGTTACGGCAGAAGTGCCGGTTGAAAGCTGAATGTCGTTGGAGTCATAGAACATGATCAGGTTATTCAGTCCGAGGTAACCTGCCAATCTTCCGGCGCCTTGTGAAATTTCTTCCTGAACACCACCGTCAGAGATGTAGGTATAAGTTTTATGTGCCATCCATTCACCAAACCGGGTAACCAGGAAACGTTCAGCAATCGCAGCGCCCACTGCCGCGGTATGACCCTGACCAAGCGGGCCTGAGGTATTTTCAATTCCTCTTTCAGGATCAACTTCAGGGTGTCCGGGGGTAATGGAACCCCACTGACGGAAGTTCTTAAGATCTTCCAGTGAAAAATATCCGGCAAGGGACAGAACCGAGTAAAGCATCGGAGACATATGACCGGGATCCAGGAAGAAACGGTCGCGGAATGCCCACGTTGGGTCGGTGGGATCATAATTCAGAAATTCTGAATAAAGAACATTGATAAAGTCGGCTCCACCCATGGCACCGCCGGGATGCCCTGATTTTGCTTTTTCTACCATTGCGGCAGAAAGAATACGGATGTTGTCCGCTGCTTTTGTTGCAACTTTGTTTCTGGCTTCCTGTTCAAAAAGAGATAAAAATGCAGGATTTGTAGTATTTGTTTTTATTCCGTTACTCATTATTAATTATTTAGATAATCGTATTTTTTTGATATTAAACAGTCTTATTTGGCAGCAATGCTCCTTACCGTGAAGACTCCTTCAACCGATTGAATTTTATTGATAACATCCTGAGATACCTGGGCATCTTTGGTGTCGATAATGGTATAGGATACCTCATTCCTGCTTTTGTTCATCATGTTATCAATCTTAACACCCGCCTTATCCAAAAGAGCATTAATCTGGGCTGAGACAGGAGAGGCCTGTTTGCTGGTGATGCAAATCCTAGCTCCATTATTCCGGTCCATTTCAACAGCCGGGAAGTTCACTGAATTTTTGATGTTTCCATTTTCAATGAAGTTCCTGATTTGCTCTGCGGCCATAATGGCACAATTTACTTCAGATTCATTGGTGGAAGCTCCAAGGTGGGGAATGCAGACAACTTTGGGAGCATTCAGCAATTCAGCATTGGGGAAATCGGTCAGGTAAAGGGCAACTTTTTCTTCTTCGATGGCTTTGATAATATCAGCATTTACCACAAGCTCGCCACGTGCGAAATTGAGTATTTTAACGCCGTTTTTCATCATCTTTAATTTCTCTGCATTGATGAAGCCTCTGGTGGCATCCATCAACGGGATGTGCACGGTTACAAAATCAGCCTGTGCCAGCATTGCTTCAATGCTCTTTGCTCCCTGAATTTCATGATGAAGGTTCCAGGCATTGTCAACCGTGATATAGGGGTCATATCCAATGACTTTCATTCCTAATGAGAGGGCAGCATTTGCGACAAGAACACCAATAGCGCCAAGGCCTATAACAGCCAGAGTCTTTCCTTTTATCTCGTTTCCACCAAAGGCTGATTTGCCTTTTTCAACAAGAGCAGGAACTTTGTCGCCTTCGGCGGTAAGGGTTTTTGCCCATTCGATTCCTCCCACAATATTTCTGGAGGCAAGCAACAGGCCTGCAAGTACCAGTTCTTTAACTGCATTGGAATTGGCACCGGGAGTGTTGAAAACCACAATCCCTTTATCGGTACATTTTGGAATCGGAATATTATTGACTCCCGCACCAGCTCTGGCAATGGCTTTCACGGAAGAAGGGATCTCCCATTCATGCATACTAAAACTCCGCAAAACAATGGCATCCGGATTAGCGGTTTCATTGGCAATTTCATAAGATGTAGTTGGAAATACTTTAAGACCTTCCTGGTCAATCTTGTTAAGCGTTAGAATTTTATACATAATCAAGAGAATTTTGGATTGATTTAATTTTGTTTACAAATATCTGATAAAACCATGAATTTGTGAAGATTTAACACAGGAAATTTATTAATTAATATAAAATTAAAAGATAAACACATTCAAAATCACCATCTTCTGATACAAATTGCTATAAATCTTTTAATGTCGAAAGGATTAAAAAATGCCCCAACTTTGGGTTGGGGCATTTAATATAAGTTGGTTATCAATACTTACGCTATATAGGTAGATGAAGCAGTGTCACCGCCACGGCCGGTCCAGTTGGTATGGAAGAACTCGCCGCGTGGTTTGTCGATTCTTTCGTAGGTATGAGCACCGAAATAGTCGCGCTGTGCCTGAAGAAGATTGGCAGGAAGTCTTTCGGAACGGAACCCGTCAAAATAAGTCAAAGCAGCAGCCAGACAAGGAGCAGGAACACCGTTCATTATGGCTGTAGCAACAACCCTGCGCCATCCGGCCTGAGCCTTTTCGATGGTGTTTTTGAAGAAGTCATCCAGCAACAGGTGCTCGAGTTTTGGATTCTTGTCAAATGCTTCCTTGATCTTGCCCAAAAATACGGAGCGGATGATACAACCACCTCTCCACATCAGGGCAATACCGCCATTGTTAAGGTTCCAATTGAAATCCTTTGCAGCCTGGCCCATCAGGTCGTATCCCTGTGCATAGGAAATGATCTTGGAAGCAAAGATTGCATCTTTCAGATCGCTGAGGAATTGCTTCTTATCACCTTTGTACAATTTTTCAGGACCGCTAAGACGTTTTGAAGCCTTAACCCTTAAATCTTTCTGAGCAGAAAGACAACGGGCAAACACTGATTCTCCGATCAGCGTCAACGGTATGCCAAGGTCAAGGGCTGCTACGCCAGTCCATTTACCGGTACCTTTTTGTCCGGCTGTGTCAAGAATTTTTTCAACCAGAGGTTGACCGTCAGTATCTTTAAAGGCAAGGATGTCGCGGGTAATTTCGATCAGGTAGCTGTCGAGGTCGCCCTTATTCCACTCAGCAAATACTTCATGCATTTCATCGTCGCTAATGCCAAGAAGATCTTTCATCAGTTGGTAAGCTTCGCAGATGATTTGCATATCACCATACTCAATGCCGTTGTGCACCATCTTGACAAAATGACCGGCGCCATTTTCTCCTACCCAGTCGCAACAAGGTTCACCATCAACCTTTGCGGCAACAGCCTGGAAAATATTCTTTACTGCAGGCCATGCTGCCGGGGATCCACCGGGCATCATGGAAGGTCCTTTCAATGCGCCTTCTTCACCGCCGGAAACACCGGTGCCAATGTAAAGCAATCCCTTGCTTTCTACATATTTGCAACGGCGAATGGTATCGGGGAAATGGGAATTTCCGCCGTCGATGATAATATCCCCTGGTTCAAGATGAGGAATGATTTGTTCGATAAAATCATCCACAGGAGAACCTGCTTTTACCAGCATCATAACTTTACGGGGACGCTCAAGATTTGCACAAAGCTCAGCGATTGAATGGCATCCGATAAATTTTTTACCGGCACCGCGACCGTTGACAAACTTGTCGACTTTTTCGACAGTACGGTTGAAAACAGCCACAGTGAATCCTTTGCTTTCCATGTTTAAAACAAGATTTTCACCCATTACTGCAAGGCCGATAAGGCCGATGTCTGCTTTTTTCATTTGATTTTTTATTTTATAAATTACACGAATTTGTTACGAATTATCACGAACCATGAAACCCAATTTACTGAGTTTTGTTATTGTCTGATCGTTAATATTTTTAGTATTCACGGTATAAGAAGGGAATTCCCTCCTGACCGGGTAATCTCCACGCTGTTTTTCAAATGTCTCAACTGAATTTCTCAGCCGCTGGTCGTCTTCCCGGATGTCGTATGTCGACAAAACAGCTTCTCTCAGAATCTGCTCATCGCTTTTGCCGGTACCATCGATTGTGATCTCTGTCTTCGGGGGAAGCTCGACATCTTTACACATCCAGTTGTCGATCCCCAATCCGAAGAAACGGCTTAAAGCCTGGATGCTCATGCTTGTTCCATTGGCTTTCCCGTCCTTGGAATACCCGGCGATATGAGGGGTGGCCAGATCCAGCCTGCCAAGCAATTCTGTGTCGATGTTGGGCTCGTTTTCCCAGCAATCAATCACAGCCCCGGACACTTTCCCGGTTTTAATGGCGTCCTTGAATGCCTTGGTTTCTGTGACTTCTCCACGGCAGGAATTAATCACGATTGGTTTTTTCTTTAGCCTGGCAAAAAAGGCTTCATCAGCAAGATGGTATGTTTTATCGGAACCTTCCAGGTTAAGGGGAACATGCAAAGTAATGATATCTGCCTTTTCAAGCACTTCTTCCAGTTCCGTAAAGGCCTCTGAACCTTCCTTCCTTTCGCGCGGGGGGTCATTCAGCAAAACCTTCATGCCGAATATTTCAGCGATCCTTGCAACTTTGGAGCCTACATTGCCTACACCAATGATTCCAATGATTTTTTCGGAAAGGTTAAATCTCTTTTTCTCTGACAAAACCATAAGCGCAGAAGCAATGTATTGTTCCACTGATGAAGAATTGCAGCCTGGAGCATTGGTCCAGTAAATTCCTGCTTTTTCGCAATACCCGGTGTCGATATGGTCAAACCCTATCGTGGCAGTGGCAATAAAGCGGACAGAAGATCCTGCGAGTAAACTCTCGTTACATTTTGTACGTGTCCTTGTGATAATGGCGTCTGCATTATGGACTACCTCGGAAGTCGTTTTGCTTCCCGGCAGATAAACCACTTCGGCAAACGGCTCCAATGCGCCTTTTATATAGGGTATTTTATCGTCAATAACTACCTTCATTTGATTTCGATGTGCTGATGTGTTGATTATTTGTTATAGTATTCTCTGACCATTTCGTCCAGTACCCGGCTGGTTCTTGCAGCTGTTTCGCCCGTTGAGGGGGATTCACCTTCGCCCCTGAGAGCGGCAACGATTTTCTCCATCAGATAAAGCTGTACATGAGGGGGTTTCTCAAAAGGAAAAACCTGTTTGCCTTTTTCGTTTTCCAGAATTACCGGTACAAATTCAAAGGTCGAGAACAGGATTCTTCCCTTGTTTCCGATGATTTCTATTTCATCAAGATTATTTTTTGAAGAGGTAGTAAAACACCACGAACCTGTACCCGCAACTCCTGATTCATGCTGCCAGTTTGCCAAAACGATATCTTCTGCAGAATAACGTCTGGCCTGATTCATGGCATTTGCCTTCACTTTATGAATCGGCCCGAAAACAAAATCCAGGTAATCAAGCGTATGTGCCGCAAGGTCGAAAACCAAGCCTCCTCCGGAGATCTCAGGCTGAAGACGCCAGGGTATTGAAATACCCTCCAGATCGCCGTTTATGGGCCTGTAGAATCTGACATTGACCATCCTGACTTCACCGACGGCACCTGAATCAACCAGCTCCCTGACTTTTCTGAATCCGGGAAGTGCCCTGCGATAATAGGCCACAAAGACCGGCATTCCTGTTTTTTTGGACACCCTGAGCATTTCAAGACATTCGGTGTAATTCCGGGCCATTGGTTTTTCAACATAGACCGGTTTACCCGCCTGCATTGCTTTTACAGCGTATTGAAGATGTGATCCCGGAGGAGTTGCCACATAAACAGCATTGACCTCCTGATCATTGATCAGATCATCTGCATCTTCATACCATTTGGGAATATTGTGACGAATGGCGTAATCCCTGGCAAGACCCGGGGTGCGGCGCATTACAGCGACAAGGCTGGAATGCCTCACAAGTTGCAAAGGTGGTCCGCTCTTCACTTCGGTAACCGCCCCGCAGCCAATAATTCCCCATCTTACCTGAGATAACTTCATACTGTTATTGTTTGAATTTCTCTTTGTAAGCCCACAATCCAAGAGCAGGATTTGAAATATAGTAAATTTCTTCTCCGTCCGGAAGAGTATTGTAACCGTCTTTCAGCCTGGCCGGATCGTATTTCTTCATTACTTCATCCAACCGGGCATATTTGAACCCGACACTTTCGATTTCCTTCTGAGTCAGATTTTCTTTTCCGGTACCGGGGCAGTAGGTAATACTAAATCTGCCTTCTGACGAACCATGAATCAAATGGGCAGCGGCGCTCAGATTGTTGCGCAGTTCCTCATTTTCTTTGCATGCTTTCAAAGTGGCCGGAGTTCCAAAATAACCATACTTGCGGATCAGTCTGTCAATTTCTTTATCCTCGCCGAATTCCTTCAGTGCCGGAGCTAAGATGATCAACTCGCCGTTATCTTCGATGGCCATCCGGGTCCTGTAAACAGATTTATTTCCAAGCCATGTGCTCTTGAATTCCGAAGGATCAAGATATACAACCACTTTCTTCAGCGGCTTGTCAAGCATGTCAAAATTTGTCTGGAGAGCCAGCTTTGCGGCTTTGTCGAATACTTCGAAATCATCGCCGATGAACAAACCTCTTGTTTTGACTTTCCCGTCCGACTTATCAAGTCCTACGACCGTCTGTACATAAACGATAGGAAGATTTTTGATGAAGTTTTCAGAAGCATAGTTAAAGACTCTTCTTACCGGGGTATCTGCATGACCCATCATGCGCTCCATGCCATAGCTTGCACCGATAAAATGGCTCTTGTTGATTCCTTCGACACCTCCTGTTCCAACAAAGATATTTTTGTTGTAATTAGCCATCCCTACCACTTCGTGGGGAACAACCTGTCCGATGGAAAGAATCAGATCAAAATTGCCATTAACCAGCAATTTATTGACCTGGGCTGGCCAGGCGAAATCAACTGCCCCTTCGGATACTTCCCTAACGTACTCGGCAGGCACTGTGCCTACTGTGACTACGTCATGCCGCCAGTCATGTTCCCTGATCAAAGAGGATGGCAAAGAACCAAACATATGTGCTATCTGATCCGGAGTCATAGGAGAATGAGTTCCCAAAGCGGGGAGAACATCCGTAAGTCTTTCGCCGTAATACTGCCATGCAAATTCAGTCAGTTCACCTGCCCGGCTCGGCAGACGAGTGAAATCAGGAGGAATAGCCAGAACTTTCTTCCGTTGCCCCAGTTTCTTTAAAGCTTCATATAATCCGGCTTTAAGGTCTTCTGCGGTCAAATCATTACTGACGGAACCATTTTCGTAGAATAGCATTGTATTGTTTTTTAAGAGTTGTTTGAATAGATACAGTTATACGCCAAATCTCAAAAATATGGAATTTTGCAATTATAACTGTATCTCCCTTTGATAATATTATCTCTTTACCCTGGCATTCCCACTCCAGATGCTCCAAACCATATCCTCATCGGCAGGTTGTGCATAATCGGTAAGGAATGTGGTTGCCAAAGCACCGGTAGCCCATCCGAACTGTGCCCACTTTTCAGGTTCCCATCCTTTCAGAATACCATAAAGCAGACCGCCAACAAATCCGTCACCGCCGCCGATACGGTCAAGAACGTTGATTTTCTTGGGTTCGATCACATGCCATTGATTGCCTTCCAGCATGATAGCACCCCAAAGATGTTCATTGGCGCTGACAACCTGACGTAGCGTCGTGGCAAATACGGAAGCATTCGGGAAAGCTTTTTTAACACGGGCAATCATCCCCTTGAAACCTTCGATCTTGTTTTCAATGCTTTTTCCTCCGGCTTCAGGACCTTCAATTCCAAGGCAGAGTTGGAAATCTTCTTCGTTGCCTATCAGAATGTCTGAAACAGATGCTATTTCAGTGAATATTTCCCTCAATTCTTTTTCACGGCCTTTCCAGAAAGAAGCTCTGTAGTTTAAATCAAAGGAGATTCTTGTGCCATATTTCTTGGCATAGCGGGCCAATTCGAGGCAAAAATTGCTGGTTTCGGGTGACAATGCACCGATCAAACCGGAAAGATGGATGATCTGAACACCTTCTTTGGCAAAGATTCTATCAAGATCGAAATCCTTTACATTCAAAGTTCTCCCTACTTCTCCGGCGCGGTCATTCTGAACGCGGGGACCTCTTGATCCAAAACCACTGTCCGCAATATTGAACTGGTGACGGTAACCCCATGGATTTCCCTGTTCTACTTCCGGACCTTCATAAGTCATATGACGGCTGAGAAGATTGTTTTTGATAAACTGGGCAATCGGGCTGCCCTTCACAAAGGTGGTCAGAACTTTAACCGGTAAACCTAAATAGGAAGGAATGCTTGCTACGTTGGTTTCGGCACTGGTAGCCTGCATTTTAAAAGTATCGCTGCTATGTACGGGCTGACCGTTTACCGGGGTGATTCTTACCCCCATACTTGAAGGAACGATCAGCGAATATTTGAAATCTTTTTTTAATTCTATCATGTCTTTAGACTTTAGCTTGTTATTTTTCAATTCGTAATTTTCAATTCGTAATTCGTAATTAAACTATACTCCGCTATAAGCATTGAAGCCACCGTCTATCGGGATCACTATTCCGGTAACAAATGAAGAAAGGTTGGAGAGCAGATATAACATTGCACCCTGGAGATCATCAGGTTCTCCGAATTTACCCATGGGGGTATTGGTGACAATTTTATTTCCACGTGCTGAATAACCACCGGTCTTTTCATCCAATACAAGGAAACGGTTCTGTGTGGTAATGAAAAACCCTGGAGCAATAGCATTTACCCTGATACCTACCTTGGCAAGATGCACTGCCAGCCATTCGGTAAAATTGTTTACAGAAGCTTTTGCTGCAGAGTAAGCAGGTATTCTTGTTAACGGGTGATAAGAATTCATGGATGAAATATTCAGTACAGACCCTGATTTCTTTTCAAGCATATCGCGGGTGAAAACCATTGTTGGCAGAACGGTACCTTTGAAATTAAGAGCAAATACTTTATCGAATCCTTCAACCTGAAGACCATAGAAGGTAGAATCAAGGTTGTTCTCAAGATCGGTTTCTTCAATCTGATCCACTTTAGCGGTAGCCATCGGAGAGTTTCCGCCTGCTCCGTTGATCAGTAATTCGATAGGACCGAGCTTACTGTTGATAACGCTTTTAGCTTCTTCCAAAGAGGCTTTATCCAGGACGTTGGCTTTTACACCAATAACATCGGCCTTGAATTCAGCAGCGATTTCTCCTGCTACTTTTTTTGCCAGCTCTTCGTTAATATCTACAATTGCGACTCTTACGCCTACGGAAGCAAGAGCTTTAACAAGTGAAATGCCGATTACTCCGGCACCTCCGGTAATCACGCAAACCTTACCTTTAAGATCATCAAAAGACATTTTTGTCATGACATTAGTTTTTATATGAACGACTTTAAGTTAATTATTAGAAATATGAATAATAATCGAGATTCTCCCGTGTAATAATATCGATGGATGTATAATTTTCTTTCTGAACCTTTTCTTTTCTGACCAGATAATCAAAAAGCAGGCTGGTAGCTACGTATCCCTGCGACTCCGGTTTTTGGCAAAGCAGAAAATCTATTTTGCCTTGTTTCAGCAGTTCAATATTCCTTTTAATGAGATCATAGCCCACTATCTTAGGACATTTTTTAAGATGCTCAAAAGATTCAACCGCAAGGTGAACTTTGGAGCTTGTAACAAAAACTGCATCCACCTCATTCCCCTTCAGGTTCAATTCTCGCAGCTTTTCAGGTATTTCATTCCCTATTCCGGTAACTTCTATCCTGAATATCCTGTGCCCCCTTGATTCATAGGATTTGAAATATTCATTAAATCCTTTTTCTCTCTGAAGCAAATGGTGGGCATTTTCTAACTCTTTGGCCACATGAATCAGGAGAATATTGCTCCCGGCATTAATTCCGTAATCAAGGAGCCTGGCTGCCACGAATCCGCTCTGATAAGAATTCTGAATGATGAAGCCGATGGGAGAAGCCTCTTCAAGATTGGAATCAATAAATACATAGGGAATGCCTTTTTGATCCAGTTCCTGTGTAAATTGAAGGGCTTCCCGGTTTGCCCAGGGAGCCACCAGGACTCCGTCGGGGGAAAGCTTCAATATTTTTTCAGCCTCGGCGGTGAAGGTCTCCGAATCCTCCATTTTAAAAAAGAACTGATTCATGGTTACCCCAAATTGCCGGAGTTGGCTGATCGCCTTCTTTATCCCTTCCTGTGGTTTTGACCAGTAAGCTTCCTTATTTGGAGCATACGGACTAAGCGATGCAAATTGAATAGTCCTTTTTGAAGCAAGTGAGCTGGCCAGAATATTCGGACGGTAATTAAATTCTTCAATGATTTTCAAAATTTTCTTCCTTGTTTTCTCCGACACTTCACCACGTTCATGAATAACCCTGTCCACGGTTCCGATTGAAACCCCGGCCTTTTGAGCTATATCTGATATCCTGATGTTTTTATTCAACGCTCACTTTTATTATTATCCTGCGAACAAAAATACAAAAATATAATTCATCGTGTGCGAACACGGAAATATGTTTTTAAATATTTATGAACATTTTTTGCTGAAAAAATCTTATTTAACGAAAAAGAAAATTAAATTCGTAGACTGTTGCTCTCCGGAATACATTTTGAGTAAAATATTATAATACAGCAGTTCTTTTATTGTTTAAGAAACAAAAAAATCTCCGGACCTTGCTGGTTTTCTCAATTTCGAAACAAGAATATTGAGTTTTGTGAGCAACGCTTCCTTTCGGCTTTTGTGTGATTCGTCAATAATTCGTGAAATTATATTATATCTGAATATAAACTTATAACAGAGACTAAAAATGAAAACATTCATGGACGAAGATTTCCTTTTACAGACTGAGACTGCACGGGTTTTGTATCATGAACATGCATCTGCCATGCCTATATTTGATTACCATTGCCATATTCCTCCAAAGGATATTGCAGAAGACAGAAAATTTGAAAATATTGCTCAAATCTGGCTGAATGAAGATCATTATAAATGGCGCGCATTACGTGCCAACGGAGTGGATGAACGATATCTGACAGGTGATGCCACCGACTGGGAGAAATTTGAAAAATGGGCCTACACAGTGCCTTTTACAATACGCAATCCTTTATATCACTGGACGCACCTTGAGCTCCGCAATGTTTTTGGCATAAAGAAATTGCTTAGTCCATCCACTGCCCGTGAAATCTGGGATACCTGCAACTCGAAGCTGAATTCAAAAGGTTATACCGCCCGCGGATTGATGAAAAAAGCCAACGTACACACTGTTTGTACCACGGATGATCCCGTTGATTCCCTGGAATACCATCGTCAGATCAAAGCCAGTGGTTTTAATGTCAGGGTTTATCCGGCCTGGAGACCTGATAAGGCGATGACCATTGAAAAAACGGAGGCATTTAATAAATACGTGGATAAACTGGAAAGTGTATCAGAAATCAACATCGTTAATTTCAATGACTTCATGGAGGCCCTCGAAAAAAGGCATCTCTTCTTCCACGAAAATGGCTGTCGCCTTTCAGATCATGGCCCTGCCACGATGTATTCCGAACCTTATACCCTGGATGAAATCAAATCCATTTTTAATAAGGCAAGATCCGGAAAGTCTCTTACGCCAGAGGAGGTGATCAAATTCAAATCTGCCATGCTTTACGAATTTGCTGTACAGGATCACAAACGGGGATGGACCCAGCAATATCACATTGGCCCCATGCGGAATAACAGTACCCGTATGTTCGAACTCATTGGTCCCGATACCGGTTTTGACTCCATGGGGGATGAGCAGGTCGCTTATCCGATGGCAAGGTTTTTCAATCGCCTTGACTACGAGGAAAAATTAACGCGCACCATTATTTACAACCTGAATCCAAAGGATAATTACGTGATGGCAACCATGGCCGGTAATTTCCAGGATAATTCTGAACCCGGTAAAATGCAGTGGGGATCGGCATGGTGGTTTGCTGATCAGAAAGAGGGGATGATCCGGCATTTGAATGCCTTGTCCAGTTTGGGCCTATTAAGCCGCTTTGTGGGAATGCTGACTGATTCAAGAAGTTTTCTCTCTTATTCACGTCATGAATATTTCCGGAGGATCCTTTGCAATCTCATTGGCAATGATGTTGAAAACGGAGAAATACCGAATGATATGGAACTCCTGGGTCAAACGGTGGAGGATATCTGTTTCTACAATGCCGAGAGGTATTTCAAATTCGGGGAATAAGCTTTTGATGAAATGACCGTCTGAATTCAGTTACTGCAATTTTTGATTAATAACCTGGATTCGAAATAAATTACCAAAGAGGTACCTTCTTCGGTATTTTTGTGCAGTTGTTGTGCACTTGCTGTGCATTATCTGTGCTAAAATAGCACAGCAAGTGCACAGTAACTGCACAGTAACTGCACAGCAAGTGCACAGCAAGTACGAGCCAGTCCCGGTTAAGGTCCGGCTGAAAAAATAAGACGAAATCATGTCGGCATTGACCTGAATAATCAGTGTTAGACAGATTAAATATTCTGATCTGGAACTTTTTCTTAAAATGGCAATAATCTCACTTCAGGCCAACCTGCTCTTTTTTAGTTGGTTTTATTTCGAATCCAGGTTACTTGCACGGGAATTGAACAATCCGGCCGAATCATCCGGGAGTGGGGGATAGCTCCTTTCAATAACTTTCTGAGTCATTAAGAATATATACCAAAATCCGGTTGTTTAAGAATGGCTTAGTCCCAGAAGTACGACCCTTTCCAAAATACCTCTTCTCCTTTATTAAGAATAAGATCCTGACCGTTGACCAGGTTGAAATAGGATTTGCGGTAGTTTGAAGAAAAAGCCTTGGGAATTCCGGCTCCCAATTTATTAGCGGCCCCCAGCCCTTCTGTAATGTTTAGAACCAGTTTCAGCTGGTGTATTTTTTGGTTATCGGTCAACAGAATGGTGTTTAACTGCTCGTTTGATTTGCAGTTGCTGTTTATGTTAATGGGTACCGAATTGATTACATTTTGACCGGCCATGTATTTTACCGAATCAAAGATGGCGAAGTTTTGGCTTTGTAATCCGTAATAGCGCTGGATAATCAAATCTTCCAATGCTTCGATTTTAACCTCTACATCGATTTGCCGGTTGCTTTTTATACTGTAATGTACGTTTTCTTTGATCAGGTTTTTGTTAACCAATGAATAATCGTATCCTTGAATAAGGTTGCTGACATAGAGGTCAACCTGTTCGCAATCACGTTCGAAATTGCCGGTGGAAGTTACCCCGTCAACAGCCAGGCTCACACTGGTTGTTTGTGCCGTGGGTGCTCCGGTTCCATCTCCATTGGAACCATGCCAGCCTCCTGTGAATTTCTTGATCAGTCCGGACTGTGCCGATGACGCACTGCATACATAATAGGGGCCGACCCAATCGGTGCAGGAGGTAAATTCATCGGAGGCGTGTTTCTGATAGTGATTGGCAAGGGTCGCATAATAACTCACTTTGGCAATCGCGAACAACTGGTTCACACCGCAGCCGTATAAACTGATTTGCATGTTTTTGTCTTTGCCGAAATAATCAATGTGAGTGTGTCCTTCATAATTTGTGACTGTCATCGGAGCCACAGCTTTGTTTTCTTCTTCTTTTTGACAACGTGCAAAGACAACGATAATGAGCAGGACAAATGTTGTTAAAATATGTTTCATTAAAACTTATTAAATTTTAGAGATTTCTCAAATTATACAATGGGCCACTGTGTTCTGATTCCCTGCGTCCGGATAAGATTGGTGAATTCTTCCAGCAATGCTTCCTTTTCCCGGACTTCACGAGGCAGAACTTTCCTGTTTAAGGCAAATGCGACAAGCATTCCGGCAGATTCACCGATGTTCCATTCCACAGGATGTAACCGGTAACAACCATTGGTAATATGCGTTGTGCCGATATTTTTATTGGCCGGGAGCAAATTCTGCATCCGTACAGGCAGGAGAGCTCCCAATGGAATCTGGAATGGCAGTGATGGAATGTCGATATAGTTGCACCCTTTATTACTGGGGTGCAAATCGATGTTGTAACTTCCAATGCCTACGCTGTCATAAAAATCAAAGGCTTTATTGCCGTCGTGTTTCCCGGTTATCAAAGCCCTGTTTTCTTTCCCCACGTGTTCTTCAAGAATGGTGAACAGTGCCTTGATGCGCCTTGATTCACGGATATAAGGATATTTAGCCAGCCCGTCGTCTGTTCCCATGATGTCCTTGCGCAGGCGTAATCCGGACCACCCTTTTCCGCCGTCAGGCCGGGGAGCTTCCGTTTGCAGCCAGTATAAAAGAGAGAGGCTAAGCTGTTTGGCATGATTTACCTGCTTTTTGAACTCTTTTTCGCCGACCCCGATCAGGTTGCCCGCCATGTAGTCATTTTGTGGCCAATTCACGATTGTGATGTCACTGGTATAAAAATCTTTACTGAAATTATTTTTGTTGATAATACGACGGTAATTCCACAGGTTTAACAGAGGAGCCGTACTGATTCCTCCTGGATGAAAACCTAATGTTTCCGGCTTCAGTGTTGAAGGTTCGGGGTAGGTGAAATCCAGTAAACTGCCTGGCCATGCAGGCTTCAGTTCAGGTTTGAAGTTGCGCCAGAAATCGTATTCGGCAGGCTTTTCAATGACATGATTCTTATCAGGATCATAATCGATGGCAAAACACACAGTAAATGCCTGGTTATTTTCCGGATCAGCGTTCTCCGGTGCATGAAGCTCTTTCGTATCTTTTTGAGATTCGGTACCTGTTATGAATTCTGTTCCGGTAAGGGGGAGCAAATCACCGAGTTCTGTGGCATCAATAAAATAGGGGGCTTCGAGTACGATACGATCGCCCGTGCGCAGGTTGGTGGCCTGTAAGGCTTTAACACGATCCCCCGAGATTTCAGCATCAGTGACTTTATGCTCTGTCAGCAGGGTTAATTTTCCCGAACCAATATAAGGAGCAAACATCTCATGAAGCACCGCAAGTGCTACCCTGGGTTCATGACATAATCTTGAAACCGATCCATCACCGGGATTGAGAAGTTTATTTGCTTTGGCGGTTTCCGTCAGAGGATAATTACGGACATAATAATTGCGGATAGCCTGTCGGAATTCACGGTAAAGTTCAGTGCCCCCGTAAGTTTCAATCCAGGGGTTCTCGTCCGGGGGAACACCCTGTTGGGTAAGTTGACCACCAATCCAGTCGGTCTCTTCAGTCAGAATCACTTTCAGGTTGTTACGCAGAGCTGCCAAAGCAGCTGCACATCCGCCCAAACCCCCGCCTGCAATTATTAAATCTGTACCAAATGCCTCATTGCCATTCAATTCTTTACTGCTGTCTGTTGCAGGTTGATTAAAAATTGGAAGGCATTGGCCTGGTACTGATGAAATGACTCCGCCTCCTGCAATGATTAATGAAATAAAGTTTTTTCGATTCATAGGTTGCTACTTTATGTTTTCAATTGTTTTTTCAATCGGGTAGACCCCTTTATTGTGATTACCTTTATCTATTAATCTTTCATCTGGTTCGCCTCAGCAAATATGCCACTGTCCGGCACCGGATTTCAGATATTTCTAATCCAAAGCTTTGCAAAAAAAATCAACCTATTCTTTATCACTATGACCTGAATTCGGTTAATCCCTGTCCGCTTATTTTCTGAATGCAGGAGATTTCCCTAGCAATTCTTATCTTCAATTCAGACAGGGTTAACACCGAACCTCATAGACCTTTAGAAAACTGATCAGATAAAATGGTATCATCTTTGTTCCTTTTCTCTTCTCTGATTCTCGTGGTTAATTTAAGTATATTCTTTGAAGATTGATTCCTTCAACAGAACATTAAACTGATGATTTGATCAGCCTTCGGATATTTACTGGAAAAATGGGTTTATACGCCCGGATAATGCATTTTGAAGGGTGCCATCCCAATAAAATATGATAGGGTAGGTTCCCTTGTACCCGGCAAATGACGAAACATATTCATTATAGCGACCCAAATTCGCCGAATAATTGTTTGGCGGAACAACATGCCAGTCCAACTCCATCTCAGGGCCGATAACTGTTTTAGAGGACTTGGATGTTACTACTGTTCCATCACGATAGCAAACAGCTTGTTTGGAAACGCAATAATTAACTCCGGTCAGATTGATGCCGACAGCGCCGTCAAAATAATAGTGTGGCTGGATAACCACGTAATCAAATATCGTACTCTTATGAGCTACATAGCCTATCCGTTTGATAATTTCATCCGGAGTAGAACCATAACCATAATAAGGAATCCAAAGAAATTTTGTTTTAAGATTATTATGAACCATTGTTGAAAGATCGCTCATTAATTTTATGCAGGAATTACCGGTTATATTGCTGTAATCCACAGTGCCATAGATGGATTCCATGTTCATGTACACACCGCCGACATTATTATCCCAACTTGTTCCAAGAAGCGTCCGCACATTATCCAGGTAATTATAAACAGGCTGGAGATTGGAAGCTGCGAGGTTATAGTTGAGAGAGGATAATCCGGGAGTGCCGATCCATATTTTAGCGGTGCTTTTACGTGAAATTATTTGATTAGCTACATTAACCATAAATGGGGCTAATTGCGATTTATAACCCGATTCAGTGGCTCCGTAAGAAGACGCGTCTTTCGGGATAATAATAAAATCTGTCAGAGGCGAGTTCGCCAGGGCTTGCCAGTCTTCGTTGGTAAATGTTTCTGCCTGGCCGGCGGAAATGCAAATGCCTTTTATCGGAGAAACATGAGTGGGATTTCCAGTCGGAGGTACGACTATATTCTCAGGATCATTTTCAAATGCTTTGCTTTGACAACTGGCCGAAAACAAAATACTGATCAGAAAAATCCAAAAATAATTCTTCATATAGGTGTGAAATTGTAGTTAAATTTATTATTACTTTATTTAATATTTTTATTTTTCAGGAAGATTCATCTTTTTCCTTTTAACGATGATATTTGCAAGACTATTCAATAATTGTTTGTCAAGAGGATTCTTTGAACGTGAGAGATAATAAATCGCGGCCCCTCCCTGGTAATAGGCAACAGAGGCATCTCTGAATACATCGTGATCTTCGAAGGCCTTGATGTAGCTGATTAATCTTTCACGTTTGCTATCCTTTGCATCGGTCAGGGCGCTTTCATCAAATTCCATTTCAAGTCCCATATTGGTTCCTTTAGCGTAGGCGCAGGCCGCATCCAGACGCTCGTAACTAATACTTTTGTTAAAAAAGTAGTTAGGCTGGATGTACGCAAAATCGAATTTGTCAGTTTTCCAATTATCAAAACCAACGGCCCTCCAATAAGGAATCCAGAATAATCTCAGGTTCTTTGACCGAATGTAATTGCCTACCTGGACCAGAATATCCGAATAGGGGCCATCACTTTCAGGAACCCAATAAAATCCTTCCAGATCAAGATGTTTATAAGCCTCTTTTTGGTAACGGTCCAGAAAACGGTCGATGTACCATTTGCAGGCTTGAATGCAATCTTCGGGTTTTGAAAAATCCATCGGATGGTCTAAGCTGCCCCAATCCTTTTGACCTTTTATTGGGGCAGGGATTCCAACAATCAACTTGTGACGGAACGACGGACGTCCCATCTCATTTATTTGCTGATCAATACACTGGTCTAATGCTGAAAAAGCTTTGTCTTTTTCAAATTGACGCTCCATCAGCCATTCCCATTCCAATTTGTGGGCTGACTCTTTTTCGTATCCAGGAGCATAGCAGTGGCCTTTACCATCCTTAAATTCCAAAAATAGAAAACCATCGAACAGCCAATTCTTTTTGTTTTGCTGGTTCTGATGTACAACATATGGCAAAAACTGGTCTTTGTCCCATTCCATACTTCGATGCAAGCCGCCCTGATAAATTAGCACAAGATCGGCAATGTTGGTTTTTGCATATTTTGGAGAATTGTATTTATCGGAAGCCTTACAACATAAAGCCCCGACAGAAAAGAGCAATAGGGAAAAAATATATAGATTGAACTGTTTCATTTATTATGGTTTGATTACGCAAAGCCTCCGCTCTTATTTCAGATGAATGGTCTTTTGACTAAGTTTATTTCCACTTTTGAGTTCAAAAGAGAATTCTTTTTTAATCCCATTGGCAGAAACTTCTATTGCATAAGTTCCATGGAAACCACGAAACTGAATATTTCCATTGTCATCGGTATTTGCCGTTTCGTTTGTTTTCCATTCGTGATTGATTAATCTGTCCAAAGCCTGATAGGCAGGTTTAGGATTCATATCTTCATCCAGCAGGCCCCCCATCATTTTATTCTCTTCTTCAAAAGCAGTACCATCACCCAGGTTCCACCAGGTAATACCCGCCATTTTAGGGGTACTGAACCATAAACGATATAAATTCTCTACAATTTCTTCCTGATAAACCGATCCCTTTTCTCCGTTCCCGGGGATTGTTATTTCGGTAATGTAAAGAGGCAAATCTGATTGATTGAGCCGATCATAAACATTGAACAGGACCTCTGGAGTATACAACTTTCCTTCCAGCATGGCATTACGGCCGTATAAATGAAACTGAATCCCCATGCCATCCACCCGGACTCCTTCTTCCTTAAGTCTTGAGAATAAGGAGATGTATTGATCAGTTTTTTTGTGGACCTCTTCAGTCCCGTCATTATAAAGCAATTTTACATTTTTGGGAAACAGATTATCGGCTTCATTAAAACACCATGCAAGGTAATTATCCGGAACCTTGTGCCATTCGTTCAGGTGAAGGCTTCTTGGAATCTCTTCATTTGCAACATCCCAAATTGGAAAAGTTCCTCCATAGCGTTTGGCAATGTCAGCCATGTGTTTATGTCCTTGTTTGAGAAAAATTTCTGGGTTATTACGATCCGTCCAGGAGGGCATAAACATATTTTTGGAATACATTAATGCATGTCCCTTTGGCATAATTTGATGTTTTTTACACCAATTTACCAATTGGTCTGGTGGTGGACGCCTCCAGACACGCGGCGAATTAGTGCCGAAACGTAATTGCCCCGGCTGCGGTTCGAGATCTCCCCAGTAAAAAGGTACTGTGGCAAAATTGAATAAATGCGCGAATGCATCTTCATACCTGGAGTTTAATTCGGGTGTTTTGAGTTGACCAAGCACGAATAGGTTGCAGCCGAAAAGAAATTCATGTGTTTGCTGCCTGACTACAACTTTAGCGTTTGAAACAGGCTTTCCGTGTATATCGACAACTTTAATAACTGCATCCCCTTTACGATACTTTTCTATGTCGCGTTCAATACGCCTGGTTACCGCTGTATCACTCCATAATTTGTTATAAATTGAATCCTGCGCTACAGTTTCTCCGGCGAGAATAAGAAAAAGACAAATTAAGGAAGGTGTCTTCATTTAGATCAAACTTAAGTTCTTATTTATAAATACCCGGCAAAAAGAGTAGAGAACCACAATTTGCCGGGTATATGAAATTAAATCAACATAAAAGTATTACAGCCAGAATTTCAATTCCTCTGTAACCTCCATTGTATTTCCAGAAGTAGTATAGGTGTAATAAAGTGTATAGGTACCCTTATTACTCTGGTATGTTTCATTAAAACTTCCGGTATAACTGCTGGTCTTCCCCGGTGTGTTCTGTACATTAAATGCTTCTGACCCGGGAGCCCCTTTGATAATGACCTGTCCATTCTGAATGGTCAGCAAGAGATTGAGTTTTGAAACCGGTCCTTTTACCTGGATGGTATTAGCATCAATGGAAGTAGTATTGGTGATTACTTCATCAATTTTCAGCAGATTGCCATCTGTTGTTCCGGAAAGCACAGCTTGTCCATAGGACTTGTAATCTGCTTCATACACATTCCTGAATCGACTGAACTGAAGTATGGCAATGTCCCTTGTGGTATCCAGTTTGGCATTATTGTCAACTCCTGTTATGCTTATGGGAAGGATATATTTTTTGTTCGTGAATGTTTCATCGATCCCCTTAAGGTTTATGTGGTAAAACTCGCGATCGGACCCTTTCCCGATAGAAACATGGTCATCGGGTAAAGTATAATAATCAGAGGGTAGAATTTCATAACCGGGATTGCTGGCAATAAAGTCATTGCCTGCGTTCTGATCAATTCCGAGTGTAACCGTTACAGAAGGATTCTGTTGATTGATACCTGCCTTATAGACTCCGAGTGAAAATTGCGATGTACCGAGCAGTGCTGTCTGTGTGGTCAGTCCTGACTGTACCAGATAAACTGTGCTGTCAACCTTAGCGGTATCAATACCTTTTTCGCAGGATGCAAACAGTAGCAATAACAGCAATATCAAATTTGTAAAATGAATATTTTTCATCGTTGTTTTGTTTAAATTCATCATTTAATTATTGACTACCACCAAGGGTTCTGAACCAGTGATTTATCCTTATCAATTTCTGTTTGAGGAATTGGGAAAAGATACATTTTCTTGTCAAAAACTCTTGTTTCAAAAGCAGCGCGTGTGTAGAATCCCGTATAATTAAAGTTATTGGTTGTGGTTGATCCGGCATAGACATCCATTCCCCACATGCGTCCGCCATCGCCGTATTTACGATTGTCGGTGCTGCCACCCAGGTCCGGGGTGTCAGACAGCCACCTTCTCCGGGTTGTAAAGTAACGGTCAGTTTCAAAACAAAGCTCTATTTGGCGTTCTCTTAAAATAAACTCACGTTGTTTGTCTTTATCTCCCTTGATTCCCGGATATGTGGTAAAGATTCCCGGAATACCTGCACGATCATGTATCATGTTCCAATACTTTTCAATATCCGGATTGGCAGGATCGTATTCGTTCAGACATTCAATATAATTCAACAGAATTTTGGCATAACGAATGAATATCTCGCAGTGGGGATTTGCATAAACACGGTCTCTCATGTTAGCTTGCGGATCCACATTTTTTAATGCAAGATAACCAGTACGCGGGAAGAATGTGTAAGATCCTGAAGAACGCGACGTTCCACCATAATACAATTCAACACGTCCATATCCATTTTGCTGGCTGGGTTGAGAATAATAGTTACGCTTAGCAATATCATCAGGCAATTGAGGAATGATTCGTTTGTTATAGAGGATGCTTGCATAAAAGCGTGGTTCGCGGTTTGCATACATGTTCCAATCGCCTGTCCAATGTCCCCAGGCGTCTCCATTACGGATGTCGGCGATCATTTTGACACGGTCAGTTGTTACTGAATAGTTATGAGGATTCCAGAAATCATCAGGTGTCGTGGCAAAACCGGTTTCAACATATCCTGACTGAGGATCATCAATTGTGCGGCCATTTTTCATGAAAAATGCATCAACAACTCTTTGGGTCGGTCCGACACCTCCCAGATTGTTTGGACCTGGAGAGGCATGTACATCCCAGGCGTTCTGAACACTCAGTGCTTCAGACCTTCCAAAAATTATTTCACAGTTCCAGGCTTTAAGAGTGATGTCACGAACTGATTTATAAGGATTGAAGGCGCCATCTCCATTCTCATCATTTCTGTACAATTTAACTCCTGCCGAGGGTGCCATATTAATCACGTCAAGCGAAGCCTGAGCTGCTTTTCTCCATTTATTTTCATCATAAGTGGTGTTGGCTAACGGAGTCCCATCCTGATTCCTGAAGGAATCGTACAGTTTGTTTCCGTTCCATTGTGGACTTGCGGCGGTGGTGAGCACTTCTGATTTAACAGCTTTACAAGTCAGTTTGGTTGGTTTGCCAAGCCAAGTCTTGTCGTTCCAGCTTAAAGGCAAACCCTTTTCTGCCTCGTCCATCATGTCGCAGATGTACTGAACACATTCGTCAAAAGGAGCACGGGCATATGAATTCCAGTCATCACCAACTTGTGTTGCTTCTTTTATCAATATGGCAGGACCGTACTGACGCAGGATCAACCAATAATAGTAGCCGCGCAGAAATTTGACTTCTGCCTTGTATTGATTCTTAAGGTCTTGACTTAAGTCAGGACAACGATCAACATTGCTTTCGAAAATAAAAGATGCGCGGATTGCCTGATAAAAGCTGCCCCACTTGTTATAAAAATTGGTAGAAGGATTCCAGTTCCCAAAGTTGATGTTGTAAGTTGGATAAACATTCCAGGTCAAGTCGATTTCATCGGAGCAACCCAGCCAGGGATCACCCTGATGAAGGTTGGCTGCCGGTATTTGGGAATAGACGTTGTAGAGATATTTTTCTGTTTCGGTGTACGAACCCCAGATCATATCATCAGTTTTCATGTCATCCGGCTGTTTGTCCAGATAATTGCAACCGCAGATTCCTAAAGTCGTTAAGATAAACAGACTTAAATATAGTAGCTTATTTTTCATGTTCAAACAATTTTAAAAGTTAGCCCTGAGACCCATATTCATAATTCTTTGCAAGGGGTATTTCCCTCCGTCATTATCACCTGTTTCGGGATCCCACATTTTCCATTTGGAGAAGACAGCGGCATTATTGACATGAACGTATAACCGCAATCCTTTCAGGTGGACCTTTTCGAGCAGGTCTTTGTTTAGACTTTTTCCGAGTTCAATGTCAGCCAGCCTCAGAAAACTTCCATCGTAGATGGTTTTTGTTGAAGGTTGCCAGTTGTTGGAAGAAGTTCCGTTGTAAAGTCTTGGATATTGTGCATCCTGCCTTGGATTATCCACAGTCCAGCGATCAAGAGCCTCAGCAAATAGGTTGCCTTTACCTACACCTTGTGCAAAAGGAATGTAGGATCCGCCCAGTCGGTAGGTTACATGTTTCTGACCACGCATGAATATTCCAAGATCAAATCCCTTATAATCTACCTGAATTCCGAAACCATAGACAATTTCCGGAATGTTGGAATATCCTATCGGAACCTGATCGTCAACATCTATCTTACCATCCCCATTGACATCCTTAAATTTTATATCACCTGGTCTGACCGGACCAAATGTCTGAACCGGACTATTATTAATGTCATCATCGCTGTTAAAATAACCAAGAGCAATTAATCCGAAGTTCTGGTTGTATTTCTGCCCGGTCTGCATACGATAGCTGTAGCGTTTCTGTGGTTCATCCATTTTGGTGATTTTATCGCGGCAGTAGGTGAAATTACCATAAGCCTTAAATCCCCAATCCTGATAATGTTTTGAAAATTCCAGCGTTCCTTCTAATCCATGGTTCACCATCTCTCCCATATTTGCAAAAGGAGAAGAAGGCATTCCTGCAAAAGCCGGCAAAGATTGACGCTGAACAAGAATATCAGAACGTCTCTCATGAAAATAATCAGCTTCAATTGATACTGCATCATTGAACATTCTCATCTCCAAACCGACATTCTTTTTCAAACCTTTTTCCCAGGTAAGATTCGTAACGCCAATTGTGTTTTCACCTGTTCCTGAATAAGATGATCCGGTCATCCCGAATACATAACCGCCTAAACCGGAGCCATATACTGATAAATAACCATAGCGGCCACCGTTAGGAAGTGCTTCTGCACCGACTAATCCGGCAGATCCTTTGAGTTTTAACATACCGATTGTTTCCTTGATGCCTTTCCAGAATGGTTCATTGGAAATTAACCATCCACCTGCGAATGCGGGAAAGAAACCAAATCTGTTTCCTTTGGGGAAATTTTCTGAACCGTTATAACCAAGGTTAAATTCTCCGAAGTATCTGTCTTTATAACTGTAAGTTGCACGATAGGCCATCCCTTGTTTGCGATAGGGCAATGAAAGAATGGAGGAAGTGGCACTTCCATTGACATAGTCACGTTGATAGTACATAAACATGCTTCCTATACGATGCTTTTCATTGAATAAACGGTCATAGATCAGTTGTGCTTTAAACTCTTTAGCCCTGTTGCTGCCCAACGCACTGCTGAAACCTAAAAAATCCTGACCGACATCAACCGGTTTGAAAAGAAGATCGCCGGTTGTGGCATCCCGTCCCTGAACCCCATACGTAGATGAGAATTTGCGCCTTTGAATTTCAGTGCTGTTATAAGCATCAAACGAGAACGAGGCCTTGAATTTCAGACCTTCAGTTATTTTCCTCAGATCCTGGTTTATTGTGATCTGACTATAGATCTGGTTCCGGTATGACGAGTTATAACCTGATCCGAATAAACGTTCAGCCGGGTTTTTTTCACCTACCTGTGTAGGGGCTCCCCATCCATATTTATTGTTTCCATTTCCATCTTTTCCGATAGGAATCCTAACGGGATCAGAAATAGGGGTTGCAAGATAGGACCAGTAGAATAATTCTTCTGCAGGAGAGTAGTACGTTCCGTTAATTGTATTTCCAAGTCCTGGAGTATGCAGATCTGTAAGGTATCCCGAAACTTCCAGGTCCATCACAAGCGATTTGTTCAGGGTAATGTCCACATTGGATCTGAAGTTGTATCGTTTAAGGTCGATGTTGGAATTGTAACTGTTTAGTGCACTATTCTTCAGGTTTCCTGTCTCGTCGAGGTATCCGAATGAAACAAAATATCTGGCTACTTCACCACCTCCTCTGATATTAAGGGTGGTCTGAGAATTGTTTGAGTATTTATTGAAGGTTTCGTTGAACCAGTTCACATTTGGATAAAGGTATGGATCAGCTCCGGTGCGCAGGTTTTCAATATAAGAAGGCGAATAGTTTTCCTTGCCAAGTGCTTCATTATAGAGTTGTGCGTACTGTACTCCATTTAGAAATTTCGGCAATTTGGGAAGATCCGAAACTCCAAATTCTGTCTTCAATTCTACAGATGGTTTTTGCGCAATCCCTTTACGCGTAGTAACCAAAACTACTCCATTTGCTGCTCTAACCCCGTAGACAGCTGTTGCAGAGGCATCTTTTAGTATAGAAACCGATTCTATCTCTTCTACGGAAAGGTCACTCATGCTGCGTTCAACACCATCAACCAGGATTAGCGGTGATCTGTTGGCTCCAAAAGTAGAAATACCGCGAATCCAGAAGCTAGCTTCATCTGCTCCAGGTTCTCCACTGCGCTGAACGACTACTGCACCGGCCATCTTTCCTGAAAGGGCATTAACCAGTGAACGTTGAGGTATGCGAAGCTCACCCACTGAAACGGAGGAGATTGACCCGATCACACTTGCTTTACGCTGGGTACCCATACCTACAATAACTGCTTCGTCCAGAGTGGCTACATCTTCCTTAAGGACAGCATCAATAGATACCTGGTTCGTGACTTTGACCTGGTGTTCTTTGTACCCTACAAATGTGAATCGAAGAATATCACCCTCTTTGGCATCGATCGCATAATAACCATTTGCATCCGATATCTGACCTACGGTAGAACCAATGATAGTTATGGTTGTTCCGGGGATGGGTAATCCTTTTGAATCAATGATTTTACCCTTGATGTTCCTTTTCCCGGGAGAAGTATTTTCTATTCTGTTTTCTGGTTTTTGGACATTACTATCTTTTTGCGATTTTCCAATAATAATCTGCCTGTCTTTAATTGAGAAAATATTCTTGGTTCCGGCAAAAAGTTGTTCTAAAACTTCTTCTGCATTTTTATTTTCTACATCAATATTTACCTTCCGGTTTAAATCAATTTGTTGATCCTGGTAAAAAAATATGAATTCACTCTGTCCTTCAATCGCTTTCATTACATCTTTTATCATAGCATTCTTCATGTGCAATGATAATTTTGCATTCTGAGCGTAAATGTTTGTGCTGTATGATAATGAAGAACTAAAAAATATTATCAGCAAAGTAATTCGTATGACTAAAAAGATTTTCTTCAAACAATGTATATTGTTCCTTTTTTTATTTTTCATAAATTTGTATGTTTTAATTAAAAATTGACCCTTGGGTCATTTAATTTTTTGAGATCCGGGGTTTGTTTAGCCGCACGCCCCGGCTTTTTTTATTCCGTTTTATTCTATATCATAGGCTGTTTGTTTGAATGTTAATGTTTCTTTTTTTAGATACTACTGTTGAAGATGCGAATGAAATATTTTCATACACATCTATAAAATTGCTTTTAAATCAGTTTTTCTTGGAAAAGTAATTTTATCAGAACTAATCCTCAAACAATAGGTATTGTTTCTTTCTCTTGATTTATTTCCTGCGTTTTGATTAAAAATTGATCTTAAAATCACTTAATTCATTAAGATCCGGAGTTTGTTTAGCCACACTTCCCGGTTTTTTGTTTGGTGTGTTTTATTTTATATCATTGGTTTTTTGTTTGATTGTTAATGTTCCATTATCTTCAGATATTATTATTGAAGATGCGAATGAAATATTTTCAAGCACATCTGAGAGTTTGTTTTTTAAATCGAGTTTTCCCGAAAAAGTTATCTTATCAAGACCCACTTCTGTATTGAACTTTTGATTATAATGCCGCTCCAGTTTTTTGAATATCTCTGTGGTAGGCTCATTTTTAAAAAGAAGATATCCATTAATCCAGGAAGTATACAGCTGAACATTTACCTTATCTCTGGTTAGTTTATCGTTCTCTTTGTCATACATTATTCTTTCACCCGGCAGTAAATCAACTGTACTTGCAAATAATGAGTTTTTCCAGGCAGAAATTTTACCCTTTTCCAGAACTGTTTGAATTAACCGGTCATTATTATAGGCGCAAACATTAAATCTCGTTCCTAAAACTTTAATCTTAAACTCTTTGGTAATTACATAAAATGGTTTGCTTGCATTCGATTTAACATCAAAAAATGCTTCTCCGGTTAAATATACTTCACGGGAGTCTTTTTTAAATTCAGAAGGATATGACAACTGGCTGCCTGAGTTCAGCCAAATGTGTGTTCCGTCGGACAGTGTAATTTCAGACTGTTGCCCATAGGGAATGATGATTTGATTCATCGCTGATTTGGTCAATTCCTCATCCTTCACAGACATTTTAATCGTATCATTGTTAATGGTCACATCCTCCGGATCAGTTTGTTTTATTATAGTCTGTTTAGTGTTAAATTCACGGGTTAATCCATTTGACAGAATGATTTTCCCTTTCTGGGTGATATTGTCAGCTACAATCGGAAATTCATTTTTTGTATGAACGGAAAACCAGATTAAACTCCCTGCGGTTATAAACATGGCAAAACCTGCCGCATACCTGGTAAGTCTGTCTCTGTAAATGTCCAGAAACCTGGTTCTCTTAGGTGCTTTTGCTTTTTGAAGTAATTTTGTAAGTTTTTGTTCTGGGATTGCCAGTTCAATTGGCTGTATTGATTTGATAATAAATATAGCGTCTGAGATCTGATCTCTTTTTTCAGGATGCTCGCTGAGATAGGTGTTCCAGAAAAGATCCCTCTTCTTATCCGGGTTCAAAACCCAGGACAGGAACTTTTTATCGAGAACAAAATCTTCAGTATCGTATTTGTCGTACTTTTTAGTTTTCATTAATCGTTGACGCTTTACAATTATATAAAGACACCAACATTGAAAATATCATCATTATTTTTTAATTTTTTTTAATAATTTTTTAGTAATTAAAAAATAAGATTAAATATTGCGTAAAAATCCCATTGTTTATTTATCGGTGCAGCGAGTCTTTTAGAGATTTTATGGATTTATAAATAAGGTTACGGCATGATTCAATACTCATATTCATCATTTCAGCAATCTCTTCATATTTGAGATCTTCAGTAAACTTCAGGTAAACTGCTTCCTTTTGGCGTGGAGTCAATAATTGTATTGCTTTTTGCAAAGAGATTATTTTCTGATCAGAGCTTTCATCACGAATTATATCATGTTCAATGGAGTAGGTAATTTCAAACACGTACTCTTCCTCATTCTCTTTCCAATTATACTTCATTTCTCTTTGAAGCAGCCGCTGCATTTTTCTTTTAAATGATTTTATCAGATAGAAATGTATGTTGTCAACATCTCCGAGATTTCTTCGGTTTTTGATTAAATCGCAAAAAAGATCCTGAATAGAATCCTCTATTATCGACTGATTTGAAGTAATTTTTAAACCATACAGATAAAGCCTTTTTGAAATTCTGGCATAAATCAGGGAAAGCGCTTCATCATCGCCATTCTTGAATTTAGCCCATATTTCTGTATCTGCATTTTTCAAAGGTTCCAACATTTTCAATCAAGGTTTCCTATCCGAAATTCAGATATCAAAAATACCCAAAATCTTATAGCGTTAATTCAAGTTGCATAATTCTTTAATCGATTCAATTGCCCAAAATTAAACTTTCTTGTCTTAATAACGCTGCTTTTCCAATATTTCCTTACCTGTTTTCTCAGAAAAGCAGCAATTCCCGTCGGAATTGATATTCATATTTTATCGTAGAATAGCGTGTGTCGTGTGAAAACGGTTGGTGACATGCAGAAAGGATTTAATTTAAAAAAGAACTGTTAACTTCAACAATATTCTGTTCGGATTGACAATAAAAAATTATATAATTGCACTTCTGAAAAAATCTTGTTTCGGTGGAACAGGTATCATCCTGTTTTTGACTGAGCCCAATAACTTGAATCAAACTGTTATTCCTAATGGATGAAATGAACAAAAAAATCTCAGATGAGATCACGAGTGCCAGTATTGCCATAGATGTTGAAGATCCCCCGAAAGCTGTAAAGCTTGGCAATTATCGCTGGACGATATGTTCTCTGGTCTTCTTTGCCACAACAATCAATTACCTCGACCGGCAGGTCATCAGCCTGTTAAAGCCTTTCCTCGAACAACAGTTCCAATGGAGCGAGTCCGACTACGCAAATATTGTCTTTATTTTTCAGCTGTGTTATGCGGCCGGATTGATGGGGGTTGGTTATGTTATTGATAAGATAGGTACCAAACTTGGATACGCGGTCTCCCTTTTTATGTGGAGTATCGCCGCCATCCTTCATGCGGCAGCAACAAGTACAACCGGCTTTAAAGTATGGCGTGGAATGCTGGGAATGAGTGAAGCCGGTAACTTCCCGGCGGCCATAAAAACGATTGCCGAATGGTTTCCCAAGAAGGAACGTGCCCTGGCTACCGGACTGTTCAATTCGGGAACAAATATTGGTGCCATTGTAGCTCCGTTGGTAGTGCCCTGGATTGCAATAAAATGGGGATGGCAATGGGCCTTCATTTTAACGGGGGCCATCGGATTGATCTGGCTCGTTTTCTGGTTTCTGATCTACGAAGTTCCTGCCAAACATAAAAGGCTTTCAAATGCCGAATTCGAATATATCAACAGTGATGCTGAAAATCAGGCTGAACGTGGTGAAGAGGAGAAAAATCTTCCTAAAATTCCATGGATCAAACTCCTTGGTTACAAACAAACCTGGGCTTTCTTTATTGGGAAATTCTTAACCGATCCTGTCTGGTGGTTCTTCCTTTTCTGGCTCCCGGCATTTTTGAATGCAGAATACGGCCTTATTGGGATGCAGGTTAGTATTCCTTTGATGGTAGTTTATACTCTGGCCACTGTGGGAAGCATTTGGGGAGGCTATATCCCCTTGTATTTCATTAAAAGAGGGTGGGAAGTACCCAAAGCCCGCAAGACTTCTATGCTTATTTATGCATTCTTTCCCATCCCGGTGCTTTTTTCACAGGCTCTTGGACAGTATAACATGTGGTTTGCCGTGATCATTATTGGCGTAGCTGCTGCTGCTCACCAGGCCTGGTCGGCAAATATCTTTACCACCGTATCGGATATGTTCCCGAAAAATGCGATAAGTTCAGTGACAGGTATAGGAGGAATGGCAGGGGCTATCGGGGGCATGCTCATCGCAAAACTTGCAGGAGCGTTGTTGGATCATTTCAAGTCGATGGGAAATATCAAACCCGGATACTATATCATGTTCCTTATTTGCGGTTCAGCTTACCTGATCGCCTGGGTCATCATGTTCAGAGTCCTGGTTCCCAAAATGAAACCTATTGAAATTAAGGAATAAATCAATGCAGAGAGGGCAATCATAAGGATGGCCCTTTCTGTTTTATATAAAAAGGGCATACACTTTCTGGAACACTTGGTTTAAGAACTTTGTACCTTTCCCGGTGAAATTTTCGAAAGGTTTATGTATGAAAGATATTAAGATCATGCACCATAAAATCATAACAATCAAAACATTTGCGGTCCTGCTTTGCCTGTTGCCTTATTTTCTGAAAGCACAGGAATCTAACGGGATCAATTGGAAAATCCTTGGGGACGGACTTTCCTACGTCGAAATGGATGCTCCGGAGAAATCTGTTGTCAATGATTCTAAGCTGACAATCCTGAAGATAGATCCCATGAAATACCGCTTTAGCATTTTAAGTGCTTCGGAGCATGGAAGAAAAAACCGCACTGCAGAAGAATGGGCACAGGAATTCGGGGTAAGCATCACCATTAATGCTGGCATGTTCAGCACCTCTAACGGAAGAACCAACAAGGGGTATATGAAAAACTATTCCCATGTCAATAATCATCGTTTTTGCAAGGGATACAATATAATGATGGCATTCAATCCAAAAAGTAAAAAGGAACCTTCCGTCCGTTTCTATGATATGACCCACACGAGGTGGGATTCCATCCGTACTCACTATCAATCTTTTTGCCAGGGAATCCGTATGATCAGCTGGAAAGGGGAGCCTCTTGCCTGGGACAAACGTCCGGGCCAGTCGTGCAGCATGGTAATCGCTGCAACCGACACCGATGGAAACATCTATTTCGTCTTTACCCGTTCCCCTTACAAGCAACAGACCATGATAAAGTTTCTGCTGGGTCTTCCGCTGAACATCCGTACCACTGTTTACCTTGAAGGAGGCCCTGAGGCAAGCCTTTATATTAATGCAGGCGACACTCTTGTTGCCAAATATGGCAGTTATGTCTCCAATTCCTATGCCCGGGATGACAACGATCATTTCTGGAAAATACCCAATGTTATTGGCGTGGTGAAGAACTAACGGGGCCGGATTTAACCTCACCGCCCGGACATGCCTTGGTATTGTTTCTGTATTCATACTATTTCATTGCGTGTCAGATAATTTCATTCTATTGAAATATATTTTTTGAAACCCAACGGATGGATTCGCGTTCTAATTTCCGCCCTTCCGGCTCGTGCCATCTTCTGACTTTATACGATATTTATGCGGACTTTATTCGTAGATTATTCGTATAATTCCGCACAATGTCCACAGGAGGTACGAATAATGTTCGAATAAACCCCGGGGATGGTACGGCCATGGTACGGATCCGGGCTTTCTTTTTCTAAAATCGGGTTACGCAAAAAGTAAAGTAAATTCAGGATTTTATAAAAAGAGAAGTAAACAGTTTCACGGACGATTTTAAATTGAAAGTGATCCGGGAGTATTTGTCTTATCCATCGAAAATAGTGGGAAAGTCGGAGTATTTAAATGATCCGTCAGCGGGAGGTAAATTTTATCCGCCTTAAAGAAAAAGCCCGGAATTTGATCTCCGGGCTTTATGATCTTTACATTCTCTGATAAATCTGATAAAGAGGCGATGCCACAATTTTCCCTCTGTGTTCTTCAGTTGCATACCTTCAGACTATGGCCTACCGTCTAAAAGTCTACAACCTAAAGCCTCTCAAAGTACTTCCGTCACGTCGTGATAGGGCAGACCGAAAGCTTCAGCAACACCCCTGTAAACCACCTTGCCTTTGACAATGTTGAGCCCTTTGCGGAGAGCTTTGTCTTCGGTGCAGGCCTTTTTCCATCCGTTCTCTGCAAGTTTAATGGCGTAGGAGAGGGTCGCGTTGGTCAGGGCGATGGTAGAAGTGCGGGGTACGGCCCCCGGCATATTGGCCACCGAGTAATGGATCACATCATCGATCACATAGGTCGGTTCGTCATGTGTCGTGGGAACGGTTGTTTCGACGCAGCCTCCCTGGTCAATAGCGACATCAATCAGGACGGTACCCGGATTCATCGTTACCAGCATGTCTCTTGTGATGAGGAACGGGGCTTTTGTTCCCGGGATCAGGACAGCGCCAATAATTAAATCAGAGGATCTGACCAGGGACCTGATGTTGTAATCGTTCGACATCATCGTCTTGACGTTGGCGGGCATAATATCATCAAGATACCTTAACCTTTTAAGGCTAATATCCATGATAGTGACGTCGGCTCCGAGGCCGGAAGCCATTTTGGCGGCTTCAGTTCCTACGATACCGCCTCCGATAATCAGTACTTTGGCAGGGAGCACGCCGGGAACCCCGCCCAGGAGTTTGCCGCGACCTCCGTAGGTTTTCTCAAGATATTTCGCTCCTTCGTGAATTGACATTCTCCCGGCAACTTCCGACATGGGGATGAGAAGGGGCAGGGAATGATCATCCAGTTCCACCGTTTCGTAAGCCAGGCAGATTGCCTTGCGACGAATCATGGCATTGGTCAGTTCTTCCGAGGAGGCGAAATGGAAATAAGTATAGACGAGCTGTCCTTCGCGGATGTGTTCGTATTCGGGAGTGATGGGCTCTTTCACCTTCATGATCATTTCTGACGCGGCATAAACCTCTTCCATGTTGGAAAGAATCTCTGCTCCGGCATTAGCATACTCCGAATCAGAGAATCCACTTCCAGCCCCGGCTGAGGATTGAATCAACACCTGGTTTCCTTTTTTTATCAGTTCGGCTGTTCCTGCGGGGGTCAGGGCTACCCTGTCCTCGTTGTTTTTGATTTCTTTTGGTACACCTATAATCATAGCAGAAAGATTAGTATAGAATGATCAAATATAAGCAAAAACATTAATAAAAGTTATCATAAAAAAGAAAAAATTTTATTCGTAATTTTTCGTAACAGACAGGATTAGGTTACAGAATTGTTGTGTACGGGCAGAAAATGTGACAAAATGCAGGAGTGAAATTATTATTATTGTATTTTTGCCGATCAGAATAAATTAAAAATGCCCAAAATATCAAAAAGAGGGGAATTATTGCCCGAATCTGCCATACGAAAGTTAGTACCCTATGCCGAAAAGGCAAAAGCACTTGGAAGGACGGTGTATCACCTGAACATTGGTCAGCCTGATATCAAGACCCCTCCACACGCGATTGAAAGAATCAGAAATTATGACTTTGATCTGATCGCGTACGGACATTCGTTTGGAAATGATTCTTACCGGAAGAAACTGGCCCAGTATTACAGGGATCGTCATATTAATGTCGATCCCACAGATATTCTTATTACGACGGGTGGGTCGGAGGCGATTTCCTTTGCTTTCATGATATGCTTTAACCCGGGAGATGAGATCATTCTTCCTGAACCATTCTATGCCAATTACCTTTCTTTTGCTGTGGCGAACGATGTAGTGATCAGGCCGATTGCCTCAAATATTGAGAACGGCTTCCAGCTTCCTTCGGTGGATGAGTTCGAAAAGGTGATCAATGAAAAAACCAAGGGTATCTTTATCTGCAATCCCAACAACCCGACAGGATACGTTTATTCCAAGGCAGAACTGGAAAAGTTAAAGGAGCTGGTGCTGAAATACGATCTTTACCTGATTGCCGATGAGGTTTACAGCGAGTTCGTTTACGACGGCAAAATGCATCATTCTGTTCTTGAAATGGAGGAGATCAGCGATCATGTGATCATGATAGACTCGATTTCAAAGAGGTTTAGTGCCTGCGGGACCCGCATCGGATCAATTGTTTCAAGGAATAAACGGATTATCAGGTCTATACTGAAACTTGCCATGGCAAGGCTTTGTCCGCCGATGCTTGGTCAGGTAGTGGCAGAAGCAGCCTTGGATTCGCCTCCTGAATACATGGAAGAGGTTTATAACGAATATCTCAACCGACGCAACTATTTTATCAATGCGCTCAATGAGATCGAAGGGGTTTATTCTCCCATGCCGATGGGCGCTTTTTATTCCGTAGTCAGTCTTCCCATTGATGACAGTGATAAATTCTGTCAATGGATGCTGGAAGAGTTTGAATACAATAATGCCACGGTGATGATGGCCCCGGCATCCGGCTTTTATTCTTCCAAAGAAGTTGGGAAAAACGAGGTACGTGTAGCTTATGTGCTCAATATAGAGGATTTAAAGAAAGCCGTGGAGTGTTTGAAGGTGGCCCTCAGGATTTACCCCGGCAGGGTGCAGACACAGCAATAAAAATAAAGAAGTTTCAATGTTTCAGAGTTTCAAGGTTTCAAGCGTTCGCAACCTTTGAAACATTGAAACCTTTGAACCTTTGAAACATTTGGAACCCTAAAACTTTTATAGCTTTAGAATCCTGTTTCCTAATTATTTCTCTTAATGTTGCTGCTTGCTAAGGCATCAAACTTCTTTTCTTTGAATGGAAACTGGTCATAAAGCTCCCCTGAGTAATAAAATTCATAGGAGATTGCTCCGAAGGTATATGGTTTGTTATGAATTGTAATAGTGGAGCCTCCTACCACCGGTTCAGCTTTAGGTTCTGAAGCTTCATAACCCACGTTGTACAGAGTGGCAATGATCTCCGGACGCTTATCAATCGGGTAACCTGCCCGTTCCCATTGCATTTTCATCTGTTTGATATTAAGAGCAGCATAGAGGTAGGAATAAAAGTGATTGTGATGATCCGTTAACCGTTGAAAGCGTTCCTCATCAATAGCATTGGTCTTGAAATCAAGCAGATGCTCGTATTGAGGACCAAGATAAAAGACCGAAGCAGGGTTTTTCAGATTCTTTTCAATGGTAATAGCTGTCGGTACCTTTATCCCGGTAACTCCCAGTGAGAAAGTGGCCTCCACCGACAGAATCTTCAGTGGGCCGATCCATTTCTTGTAAGCTTCACGCGAAGAGTTAAACAACCGGATCTGTTCCCCTACCAGTATTGCAACGATGAGACGAGGCTCTACACCTGTAAGGCAGGATACTGAATCGATAAGATGCTTGTCCTTGGTAACCGCTTCCTTAAAGACTTGCCATTCAGGGATGTTCATCCATTCAAAGACACTTCCGTTGTGGGTTGAGGTGGATTCCTCGGTTTGGTTGATCTCGGAAAGATATTTCTTATTATCCTGCATCTTCAGGTTGACAGCTCCCATCATTTTCTTTGCCTCATTGAGGTTATGACTCTTCACATAGGCATTGAGAATGTAAAAGGAGTTTTCGGGATAATATTTGTTCAAAACCACCACGTCATGAAAAAAGTCAGATTCTTCCCTCTTAAAGGCGGAGGTGTCAGGGGCCGAATTATTCCCATATTTCTGGCTGATTTCACGGAAGTAGCGATCATTGTAATCCACTGCTCCCGGATCATTGGTCAGGTGAAACTTTACTGCGAAAAATGCGGAGGTCAGAAAAAATCCGATCAGTGCGAAGATGATTGTGAAACCGTAAAGTATGTATTTCAGCGACTTATGGGTGGTGTTCTTCTTAACGGCTGAATTCATTAAATTTAATTTTTATCTGATATTTCTCATAATAAATCAATCCGGCCAGGAAACTTTTTCCGGCAGAAATAATTTTATAAAACAGGCGCAAATGTAATGAAATGTCTTTCTGGTTGTAATCATAAAAAAATTAAAAATGTATAAAAAGGCTGAAGGCTTTAGACTATAGGCTTTAGGTAACAAATTCGTGCAATTCGCTCAATGAAATTCGAACAATGGAATAAACCCTTTTCTCTATCATCATTTAACCTGGAGCACCTCATTAACGGCCTTAATCAATGTTTCCCTGGGCAAGGCGCCCATCGTAATCTGAGGTTTGCCTTTTAGTGGAATAAACAGCAGCGTGGGAAGGTTCCGGATCCCCAGATTCTGCGAAAGCCTGGGTTCGGCATCGGTGTTTACTTTATAGACTAAGATTTTACCCTGATATTCTTTCGCAATTTCTTCTATCCTTGGAGAGAGCATGCGGCACGGTCCGCACCAGTCAGCATAGAAATCGATGATGGCAGGTAGTTTTCCCTCGTATTTCCATTCCTTGTTCGCCTCGTAGTTAAAGATCTCCTGTTTGAAGGTTTCGTAAGTGAGGGGTTTTACGGCTTCCCCAGAAACAGCAGCGGAACTGTTTTTATTCTTGTCAGCATTTCCGGCCATACATCCGGATCCCAGGAACATAAGACCGATTGATATGGTTATTAATTTTTTCATGTCCGTAATTAATGATTTCTGCAAAGCTAAAGAAAGTAAAGATAAATCGCAATAGTAACACTAAATTTCTGCTCAAGCGGGATAAATAATCTGAGTTCGATATAAGAAATTCAATATAAAAAAATGCCAGGGGCGTTCAATGTTTAGAGAATAAACCGGTTATATAGCTCTGTTGTGCCATCAGGTACAAAACATTACAATTCAAGGACAGATAAAAATTTAAACCCGTACAAGATTGATATTATTTCCATAAAGGAATGAATTCCTGTTGTTTGTAAATGTTGACTGATCCGTTGTGAGCCTTGCAAAAGTAGCAAAAGTATAATAGTAGTAAAAGTAGTAAAAATTTCCGGAAGCCTCGCCACCAAAGGGATTGAGAGAATTGGATTACTACTGTGAGGCTTTAAATTTCATATTTCTTATATCAAACTCAGGTAAATAATATTTGGTTTGAATTCAAAAATGGTTATTTGATTCCAATAAATCTTTGTTTTAAAACAGGGAAGGAGTTGTGTATAATACTTTAACTGATTGAAATGCATTCAGATTTTGTCTTTTGTTTTGAATTATGATTATTTTTGATTTAATTTGAGGAAGAAGGAAAATTTAAAATCAATACAAATGAAGAAATTATTCTATGTAATGCTTCTCGCGGCAGGTATGAGTTTCGCTGCCTCGAATGTGACAATTGCCCAGAATCAGAATACAAAAGTCAAAGCTGGTTGCTGCCAGAAAGCTGCAGCCAATGCCAACATGAAAAGTGCCAATTGCCCAATGGCTGCCAAAAATGGTTGCCCCAAAGCCAATTGCCCCAAAGATTGCCCGATGGCTGGTAAAAAGGATTGTCCGAAGGCCGCTGGTAAAAGTTGTCCTAAAGCCAATTGTCCCATGAAACAGGGAACAACCGCCGGCAAAAAAACGGGCTCTCCTGTAGCAGAAGCAAAAGTTAAATAAATCTGATAACTCAGGATTTTTTGGAAAGCTTTCCTTAAGTCTAAAGTCTAATGCCTCTAAACCCCTTTGATGCTCTCGTCAAGGGGGTTTAGCTTATGATTCCTGTAATTGACCAACACTGTGTCTTTGGTGCCGTTGGCATAACAATAGGTGCACAGGTAAGGACAGGTGTTGTAAGCCCCGATATCTTTGCTGTAGATACAGCCGCAGAATTCCCGCTGCCCTTTGTCCTTCAGGTACTTCGTCTTTATCAGGCTTCCGTCTGCCAGGGTTTTTACTCCCAGAAAATCCATCAAAGGCTGGTCGTTTCTGAAAAGCTTTATGATCAGATCATCGTCGATACATTTATTGTGCACGATCCCGTAATCCTCCAGCGGAATCTTTTCGGCACAGGAGCCTAATTCAAAATTCCATCTTCTGTTCAGTTGCTGCAGGCCTTTTGCAAATTCAGTCATCGAATCTTCATCAAATTCGCGGTAACTGATTGAATCCCTGGTAAGGTTTTGCTCCACTTTCCGGTATATCTGTATATCAGCGAAACTGAAAACAAGCTTTTCCGTGTGATTTTTCAGCTGATCACCGATACTCTCAATTTTTCCAAGCAATTCATCCACACCGATCGTATCTGTTAATACAAGGGGATCGAATCTCCAGATCACTTTACTCTTCCCAATCCTTTCCGACAGTCCGACAAAAGTCTCAATGCGCTTTGATAGTGATGGAACATAAGGTTCCAGGTTTTCCTTTTCGTAATCATTCAGGGTGAACTGGAAATAATAATTGCCAATCTTTTCATCAATCCGGGGAAGATGTTTTATCAAAGGAACCGGGTTTTTTGACCAGAAAACGATCAGCCTTGTATTCTCAAATGAAACATATAAGGAAGCGCCATTGAAGGGATTTATCCATTTCAGGTATCCTTCCTCCAGTCTTTTCAAAAACCAGTCGGCGTAGAAGGCAGGAATATCAGTCGAGCGGCTTGCAGAAATGAGTATGGGGAGTTGAGCTTCAACGCGGGTGCCGTCTTTTATCGTTATAGTTTTCTTTAGCCAGTTCATGGATTAAAGTTATAAAAATACGAATTACATTTTTTAGACTACACGAATTAAGGACGAATTCACACAAACTTATTGAATCAAGGTTGGTTCATCATTAACCATTATCCATTCTCAATCTTCAACTACCGCGTGGCGGTTGTGTTATTGTAGAAATCATGTCCCCCGCGAAACCTTTACCGCGTATGCGGTTACGTTATTTATTCCATTATTCATTTTAAAATTTTAATTAATGCCACAACCAAATCTATAATAGCGCAACCGCTCCGCGGTAGGGGGTTTGATGTGCGATTGACGATCCTACAATAATGTAACCGCACCGCGGTATTTAACCATTAATCATTATCAATTATCCATTGTCAATTATCCATTTATTCTTAGCCAAACAGCATTGATTTGTGATTTGTAATTTTTAAATTTGGTATGTTATATATGCAGGGTAAGAAAATCATTTATTTTTTAATTTTATTGATTATGAAGAACTCAATTTTACTCTTATTTATATTTCTGGTTGCCATCACATCTGCTAATGCCAATCCTCCGGGCGGGGACGAAGGACAGGTGATGAAGATCAACAAGGCTGAGTTTATGAAGCGGATCATGGATTTTGAAAAGAACCCGAAGGTATGGAAATACCAGGGAGAGAAGCCCTGTGTGGTCGATTTTTATGCCGATTGGTGTGCTCCCTGTCGTAAGGCGGCGACGGTGATGGCCGAGCTGTCTGAAAAATACAAGGGGAAGGTTCTTTTTTACAAGGTCAATACCGACGAGGAACGCGAGCTGGCGTCCATATTCAGTATCTCTGGTATACCGGCATTTCTATGGGTTCCCATGAATGGCAATCCGGTGATGAAAGCCGGAGTCCCCAATGATCCGACTGCCATCAAAGAACAATTTGAAAAAACCATCAACGAGTTGTTGTTGAAGAAGTAGACGTTAGACTATATACTGAAGAAAAAATGGTTTCAAAAGTTTCAAAGTTCCAGAACCTTGAAACTCTGGAATCTTGGTGTGCAGAAATTTGTAGTCCACATATTCTTGTTAAAGGAGGTATTGGGAAATGGAAAATCATTTGTCTTTCTGGTTATTTGTTGTTCTGTTTCTCTTTTCCTGTGAGGGGAAAGATCTGAATAATGGGGAAGGGGTAATCAAAGGTAAAATCTCCATTGGTCCGTTGTGTCCGGTTGAAACAATACCGCCCAGTCCAGAATGCCTTCCTACTGCCGACACATATAAAGCCTGGCAAACGGCCGTCTGGACTTTGAACCATACTAAAATCGCAGATCTGAATGCTGATTTGCAGGGGAATTTTATGCTGGGGCTTGGATCAGGAACTTATTTAATCGACTTTGTCCAAAGCAGAACAGGTTCCATAGGGTCCAGCAACCTTCCGGCGGTAATTCGTGTCGCCGATAAGGATATCCTCGTGTTCAATATCAATATCGATACCGGAATCAGATAAGGGTAGTTGGAAAAGAATTGACGTTTTTTGAGCAGTTATAAAAATAACAATCAGTTTTCTTTTCCTGCAAGTTGATTATATCAGTTCCCGGCTGGATTTTAACAATCTGGTCAGCCGTCTTTTCAAAAGGACTATCTTTTTATTGTTTTCCTTCAGATCGTCGCTGCCGAAGAAGCAGATGAGGTCGTATTGCCGCATGAAATCGGGGGTTTCGATCTGCAGCCTTTTTAATTTGTTGATCAGCTGATAGAATTCGGCCTGCATCTTTAACAGACAAATCTTTAGATTTTTTTCCGCAGAGGCTTCACTGTTTTCAAGCCGGGAGGTTTCTCTCCAAAGATCTTCGTAGGTCAATTCTCTTAGTTGTAGAAAAAATTCCTCATTCATAGATAGTTATGTTTAATGCACCCTCAAATATACTAAACAATATTTTTATTTAAAAGAACTTTAACAAATAATTTTTCATAATTTTTCATCTGCCACGGTTCAATTCATGAATAAGCTTAACTTTGTCCTTATAACTGCCGGAGGATTCTATGCCTGTCGTAACTGTTTATCAAAAAGGAATAAAACGGTGTATTAATGCTGAAAAGGGAGATTTGCTTTTGCCGCTCCTCAGGCAAAGTGATGTTGAAATCTATTCACCCTGCGGTGGTAATGGAACCTGTGGCAAATGCAAGGTGCTGATCAAAGACGAAGGTTCGGTCACTTCCTGTTTGTATCCCGTTACCAAAGACATCGAGGTCGTGCTGCCTGACAGGCGGGAAGCTACCATCCTGATCGACCAGCACGCTTTTACCGTCCAGCTTCCCTTCAATCCGGGAGAATCGTCCAATTTGTCTTATTATCCTCATGGAGTGGCCATTGACATCGGCACTACCACCGTGGTGTTTTATCTGGTCAATCTTTTCACGGGAGGAATAATCGAAACCAAGGCGGTAATGAATCCACAGGCGAAATATGGCGGTGATGTGATTTCAAGGATTAACTATACTGCACAGGCCTCAGAGGGTCTTGTAACGCTCCAAAAAGAGATTGTTTCGGCTATTAATTTGCAGCTGGATCATTTCAGAGAACTGTTGGAAATTCAATCAGATGACCTTGTAAAGATTGCCATTGCGGGAAACAATACCATGCTTCATCTTTTGCTGGGTGTCGATCCTCTTCCTATCGCACTTGCACCGTTTACTCCTGCATTTACGGATGAGCAGAACCGAAAGGGCAAGGAACTGAACCTTCATTGCCATCCGGAAGCTGAAATTAAGATTCTGCCTTCGGTTTCAGCCTATGTCGGAGCGGATATTATTGCGGGATTGGCTTCTATAAAACCATTGAAACAATATAAGAGATATCTTTTCATGGATATTGGCACAAACGGCGAAATGGCATTGGTGACTTCTGAGAAGATATGGTGTTGTGCTACGGCTGCCGGTCCCGCTTTTGAGGGCGCCAACATCAGCTGTGGAATGAGCGCCGTTGAAGGCGCTATTAATATTTTTAACAGGGGAAGGTATAGCGTGATCGGAAATTGTCCACCCCGGGGGCTCTGTGGCTCAGGATTGATCGATGTGGTGGCTCATCTTGTCAAAAATAAACTGGTCACACCGGACGGAATACTTGAAAAGGATTTTGTGGTCGTGCCGGCTGAAGAACAGGCTTCACAAAAGGAGATTTTTATCACCCAGCAGGACATCCGTGAAGTACAGCTGGCCAAATCTGCCATCAGGGCCGGAGTAAATGTTTTGCTGAAAAAGGCATCCCTTACTTTCGAAGATATCGATGTATTGTACCTGGCAGGCGGGTTTGGAAATTATATCGATAAGGACAATGCCATTACGATTGGAATGCTGCCGCACGAGATGAAGAACAGGATCATTTCTCTTGGAAATACTTCGGGAACCGGAGCCCTGCTTTCGTTAAAGTCTATTTTCTTTGACGAGGTGATTGACCGGATCATCACAAGAACCGAGTACGTGGAATTATCCAATGAGGAAGATTTTACCCTCGATTTTGTAATGAATATGGGGTTTGATGTGCTGATGTGCTGATGGGATGATGGGGTGATGAGATGATGTGTTGATGTGCGGTGGTTGGTTGAGAAAAATAAACCGCAAAGATTTTTGCAAAGCAATTTCGTAGAAAATAGCGAATTAAGAATAGTGATAAAATATTGTTTATGCATAAGATATACAATTGGGGGATACTTGCTCCCGGACATATCGCCAAAAAGTTTGCACTTGAATTGAAGGAAGTTCCTGATGCCAGAATCTATGCGGTGGGATCACGCGATGAAAGCCGTGCCAGGGAATTTGCGGCTGAATTCAATGCGGAAAAATATTATGGCAGTTATGAAGCCCTGGCAAAAGATCCCTCAGTGGATATTATTTACATTGCATCGCCTCATTCCTTTCACAGGGAACATGCCCGTCTTTGTCTTGAAAATCATAAGGCGGTTCTTTGTGAGAAGGCATTGTCATTAAACTTGAGCGAGGTAAAAGAAATGATTGCCTGCGCGGAAGAGAACCATTCTTTTTTGATGGAAGCCATGATGGTCCCTCAGCAGCCTTCTTATCAGGAAGCTAAAAGAATGATCGAATCGGGAGCGTTGGGAAAGATAAAATACATTCAAGGCTGGTTTGGATTCAACAGGGCGCCTTATGATATGACTCGCCGGCTTTTTAATTCTTCGCTGGGCGGAGGTGCCCTGCTCGACATTGGGCTGTATCCGGTATTTGATGTCCTGTATTTTCTGGGAGCTCCTTCAAATATTTCGGCAGATGCCAATCTGGCTGTCACGGGAGTGGATCAATCGGTTTCTGTCAGGATGGAGTATGGAGAAGGAGTTGCAGCTTCGATATTTGCTTCATTTTTAGCCGCCTCAGGATTGGGAACGGATGTTTTGTGTGAGAAAGGTACTCTGAGATTACGCCGGTTGAATGCGATCGATCAGTGGCTTGAAATCGATATCCCGGGAGAAGGGGTGAAACAACTGAAATGGGAAGCTTCTGAATGTGGATTAAAACAGGAAGCTTTAGAAGTGATGAGATGTCTTGAGGAAGGAAAGACTCAGAGCGATAAAATGCCTCCTTCCATGAGCATTGATCTGATGACAACACTGGACAAAATCCGAAAACAAGCGGGAGTATATTATCCTGGAAGGGATTAAAGAAAAATACAGGGAAATAAAAAACCTGTCCGGCAAAGACAGGTTTTCAATTTTTTATATAGCAGCGTGTTGCCTATTCTGGATGAATTGATTCAGTTGGACATACTTCAGCGCATGAACCACAATCTGTGCAAAGATCCGGATCGATTTTGTAGATTTCACCTTCGCTGATAGCTTCTACAGGACATTCATCGATGCAAGTTCCACATGCAATACATGAGTCGGAAATTTTGTGAGCCATAATTGAATTTAATTTTGTTTATTACTAAAGTTTCTTTTTTCTTTAATTTCGGTGACAAATGTACAAAGAATGAATAAAAAACAAATTTTTATTGATAAATTTATTTATAAATATTTTATTCAAATCGTTGGAACCGTTTAAAAATGATCATAGTAACCCGGATTTATTGATGTGCTGATGTATTAATATGCTGATGTGATGTTATACTGCGTAGCAGTTACGTTACTGTAGAAAACCCGCAGTGTTCAGATTATCTACCGCGGAGCGGTTGCGTTATTATTGAAGGTTACGTTATTGTAGGGTATTGTAAAATCAACAAACCATACCGGTCTTCACAAATAAAAAAATGGGAAATGAATCTAAAAAAATGAATTGCGCAACCGCTCCGCCGTAAATGACATTGTGTGTCCTGACGATCCTACAATAACATAACCGCATACGCGGTAAAGGTTACAGGGGGCATGATCTCTGTAAGACAACATGACCGGGAGATGATGAGATGATGTGAAACTGAGAAACTGAGAAACTGAGAAATCAGAAATCACGAATCGAATTTAAAATAAATGAATATCCCTTCCTGAATGAGATTTTTCTCCCTCAAATGTTTTTGTTTGATGGTCTTTAATTGTTCTCTTACTGTCAATGACTACTAATGACTATTAATGACTATTAATGACCATTACTGACTATAATTGCTCTTTCTCAGGTTGAATTTTTTGAGCGTAATAGTCGCACCAGGATCTTAAACCGCATTCTCCGCATTTGGGTTTACGGGCAATGCAGATATATCTTCCATGTAGAATCAGCCAGTGATGTGCAATAGCAATGTATTTCTTTGGAATATAGCTTACCAGTTGTTTTTCAGTTTCAAGAGGCGTTTTCGCATTTACAGTCAATCCGAGGCGCGCCGACACTCTGTGTACATGGGTATCGACCGGCATAACAGCCTGATTGAAAACCACCGATGCTATTACATGAGCTGATTTTCTTCCAACTCCCGGAAGGCTTAGCAATTGATCTACTTCTTCGGGTACCTCGCCATTGTAATCAGTGGTAATCTTTTTTGCCATCTCAACAAGATGCTTGGCTTTGCTGTTGGGATAAGTGCAGGAGCGAATATATTCATAAACTTCTTCCGGATCAGTTTCTGAAAGATGTTTTGGGGTAGGGAAGCGTTTGAATAATTCCGGGGTAATCATATTCACGCGTTTATCGGTGCATTGCGCCGAAAGAACAACAGCAACAAGAAGCTCATAAGGATTACGGAAATCAAGTTCACTCTGGGCTACAGGCATATTTTTTCTGAACCAGTCAATCACCAAACGGTATTTTTCTTTTCGATCCATCTTCATCGTTTTTCGGATCTTAAAAATAATAATTTTCACCAATGATTGATGTGGTTTTAGGATTGGCTGATTTCATGCTAACTTTAACCCGTAATTTTATAATAATACATGGTTGATTATCTTCAAATAGAAAATTTATCAAAATACTGGGGTGAACAGCCTCTATTCGAGAATATTGGTTTTTCAATTACGGAAGGTCAGAAAGTGGCGATGATTGCCAAAAACGGCACTGGTAAGTCGACACTGATGGATATAATTGCTGGCCGGGAAACTCCGGATTCAGGGAAAGTAACTTTGTTAAAGGATATCAATATAGGTTATCTCCGGCAGGACCCTGATCTGAATCCTGAAGAAACAGTGTTGGAAACAGCATTTCATTCACCGGGTGAAATCAATCAGACGGTAAAGAATTATGAAATTGCTCTTGAAAGCCATGATGAGCGTTTACTGGATGCCGCCATCGAAAGAATGAATGTTTTAAATGCATGGGAATTTGAACTCCGCATAAAACAGATTCTGACTCAATTGAAAATAACTGACTTCGATCAACAGGTCAAATTTCTTTCAGGGGGACAGAAAAAAAGAGTAGCCTTGGCTCATATTCTTATTGATGAACCGGATTTCCTGATACTGGACGAGCCTACCAACCACCTTGATCTTGAAATGATCGAATGGTTGGAGAAATATCTCGAGAAAGCCAAATGCACACTTTTTATGGTAACGCATGACCGGTATTTTCTTGATCGTGTATGCAATGAAATCATTGAGCTGGAAGATAATACGATTTACAGGTATAAGGGGAATTATTCCTGGTATCTTGAGAAAAGAGAAGAGAGAATCCAGGCTCAGAACGCAGAGGTTGAAAGGGCTAAAAATCTTTTCAGGACCGAACTCGACTGGCTGAGACGAATGCCTCAGGCCAGAGGACATAAATCGAAATACCGGATTGAGAATGCCTATAAGCTTCAGGAGAAGGCATCGCAAAGAAGATTAGAGGAAGAAGTAGAACTGGTGGTTCAGGGAAAACGGTTGGGAAAGAAAATCCTTGACGTGAAGGATCTTTCTAAAGCTTTTGGAGACCTGACCCTGTTGGATGAATTTACTTACAAATTTTCACGTCTGGAGAAAATTGGGATCGTTGGGAAAAACGGTAGCGGTAAATCAACATTTTTAAATCTTTTGACAGGGGAATTAAAACCGGATCATGGATCAATAGAAGTTGGAGAAACCATCAATTTCGGATATTACAGGCAGGAAGGAATTAATTTTAATCCAGGCGACCGGGTGATTGATATTATCAAGGAGATTGCTGAAGTGGTTGATTTGGGCAACGGAAACAGAATGACGGCCTCACAGTTTCTGAATTATTTTCTTTTTTCGCCTGATATGCAATACAATCTGGTTGAAAAACTGAGTGGAGGAGAAAAACGGCGTCTATATCTCTGCACCGTATTGATGAAGAATCCTAATTTTCTGATTCTTGATGAGCCTACCAATGACCTGGATATCATGACCCTCAATGTGCTGGAGGAATATCTCAAAAATTTTCCGGGTTGTGTCATCGTGGTTTCTCATGACAGGTATTTCATGGATAAGATTGTTGATCATTTATTTGTCTTCGAAGGGGAAGGTCGGATCAAGGATTTTCCAGGGAACTATTCTGATTATCGTGACTGGCTGAGTGAAAAGACGAAGGAGCAGCACATACCGGAAAAGAAAAGTGCCTCAAAACCAAAAACAAGCAATACCGAAGTCAGAAAATTAAGCTATCAGGAAAAGAAGGAGCTCGGGCAACTGGAAAAGGATATAGCCTTACTTGAAGAAGAGAAAAATCTTATCGAAGAATTTTTCAACTCGGGAACCGGTTCTTCTGAAGAATTTGTCGCCAAATCGAAACGTCATGGGGAGATAAAGGAACTCCTTGATGAAAAGGAGATGCGATGGCTGGAATTAAGCGAAATAGCGGAGAAATGAGAGATGAGTTATGAGATAAAAGAGATGAGATTAAAATTAGACATTAAGATATAATTTACTATTTTTATTCCAATTAGATAATTAAGCAATTAACCTGATTAAAAATGCCTCTTGAAATTTATAAAGCTTCAGCCGGATCAGGAAAAACTTTCCAGATAGTGAGCGAATATCTGAAATTAGTTTTCAGACGTCCGGGGGCCTATAAAAACATATTGGCGGTGACCTTCACCAATAAAGCTACTGCTGAGATGAAGGATCGCATCTTAAAAGAGCTTTATGTTTTATCATCAGGTAAACCTTCAGGTCACCTGGGATATCTGATGAAGGAAGCATCGCTGACTGAAAATGAAGTCCGATATACTGCAGGCCGCATTCTTAAACTGATTCTTCACGATTATTCACGTTTCTCCATTAGCACCATCGACAGTCTTTTTCAACGTGTGATAAGGGCCTTTTCGAGGGAAATGCATTTGAATCCGAATTACCGCACACAGATTGATAATAAGGAGGTTCTGGAAGAGGCTGTTAATCTTCTTTTCCTTGAAATTGATCAAAATGAAGAGCTGAGAAATTGGATGCTCGAATATACCGAGGAAAATCTGAGGGATGGTAAGAAATGGAATTTAACCGATGAATTGATTAAAAGGGGTTCCGAACTATTTAAGGAGGAATTCAAACAATTCAGTGCCTCCCTGTTGAATAAACTGGCGGATAAAAATTATCTGTCAAATTACAACAGGCAATTAAAAGAAATTGTTGATCAGTATGAAAGCAGCCTGAAAGAGATAGGGAAAAAAGCCATTCAACTAATCAGGGATCATCAGTTAACCACTGAGCAATTCAAATTCGGCGATAAATCTTTTGCCAAACATTTTGAGAAGCTGGCAGCGGGCAATTTCGCAATGCCAGGGAAAAGGAGCATTGATGCCTGCAATAATTTTGAATCCTGGTTTAAATCCTCTGACAGCGCCGAATTGAAAAGTAAAATAGAGGGTGTTTACGAAGGCGGCTTGAATAGTTTACTGGTTGATTCCATAGAAGAGATGAACGTGGAAGGCGTTACTGTAAATTCCGCCAAAGCTATTCTTGACAATCTTTTTTCTTTTGGATTGCTCACAGATATTGCCTTGAAGATTGATGAAATCTCAAAGGATAAAAACATCATGTTACTTCAGGATTCAACCAGTATTCTTCAGAGAGTGATCAACGGCAACGATTCACCTTTCGTGTATGAAAAAATGGGGACTGTTTACCGGCATTTCATGCTGGATGAATTCCAGGATACTTCAAATTTGCAATGGAGGAATCTTAGGCCCTTGCTTGAAAATTCATTGTCAGAAGGGAATAAAAGCATGGTGGTGGGAGACGTCAAACAGTCTATTTATCGCTGGCGTAATGGGGACTGGAATCTTTTGGCCAAACAACTGGAACAAGATTTCACTCATTTCTCACTTTCTGAGAAGGCTTTAAACGTTAACTGGAGGAGTTCGAAAAATATTATTGATTTTAATAATATTATTTTCAAAGAAGCTTCCGGGATTTTAAACGATAGTTTTGAATCTGCAATTTCAGACACAGAATATCTGACAGAAGACATAAAAGGAATTATCAGGAAGCTTTATGCAGAGCATTATCAATATTTTTCTGATAAAGTTTGTCAGGAGGGTTTTATCAGGGTGAAATTCATCGAAGAAGAAAATGACGAAAAGAATATAAAGAAAGAAGATTTTCAAAAGGCTGCAATCCAGGAATTGCTAATACAATTGGAATCGGTGCAGGACAGAGGGGTGCCAGTGGGTGATATAGCGATACTGGTACGGAGTAAACACGAAGGAGCCCTGGTTGCAGAAGCATTGCTTGAAAGAAAATACAGCAGTTCTGATTCTCATTATTGCTATGATTTTATTTCGAATGATACACTGATTATAGACCAATCTCCTGTTGTTAAATTTATCCTCAATTTTTTCTCTTTGTTTGTAAATCCCGACAATGATATTGCCAAGGCGGATTTGATCTACAGTTATTATCATAGCTTAATGCCTCACATGGGGGAATCCAATGAACCAACTATAGAAAATAGTCTTCATGCTGCTTTTAACATTCATAACGAGATACCCAGAATATTCAGACATTGGTTTGGAGATGGCGATGAAGTTTCATTTGATGAAGAATTAGTGAGTCTGCCTTTATACAATCTTGCAGCAAGAATTGCCGGTGACTTTAACCTTGAAAAGATAAAAGGAGAATTGATCTACCTTGATGCATTTCTTGATCTGGTCCTTCAATTCACGAAGGAGGAGTCCGGAGGAATCTCCTCATTTCTTGACTGGTGGGAACTAACCGGTAAAGATAAGACCGTCAGTTTATCGGAAGGACAGAATGCCATAACGATCCTGACTATTCATAAGGCAAAGGGACTCGAATTTAATACAGTATTTGTGCCTTTCTGTGATTGGGAGCTTGTTCCCTCAAACTCAAAGGTTCCTTACATGTGGTGTCACCCAGATCGGGAACCTTTCAATCAGCTGGATCTGGTGCTTGTTAAATACGGAAGTCAACTGGAAAGATCCCTGTTTGCGCAGGCCTATTACAAGGAGATGCTGTACAGTATGGTTGATAATCTAAATATTCTGTATGTGGCATTTACACGTGCCGTAAATACTTTAATAATTACTTGTCCCTATAATTCAAAAAACAGTAATGCCCCCAGGAGTATAGGAAACATTGTCCAGAGAATTATTGAAAATCCATCTTTGCTGGATTCTATCGAAAGGGAGAGCTATTTGGATATGTCACCATACTGGAATCCTGACAGCAAGGTATTTGAATATGGAGATTCGCAGAAAATTATTGCTCCGGACAAAAAAAAGAGTGCGACTAATCATGAATTTAAAGGATTCAGGATCGGGGGAAATGAAGGTAGATTAAAACTACGGGTACATAGCGAAGGATACTTCGATATCTATAAAAATGAGATTAGCGAAAGAATCAGTTTTGGCCGGATGCTTCATGAAATTTTTGAGAATATTTCCACGGCAGACGATATCAATAATTCAGTGAAAAGCATGGTTTCTGCCGGAATGATTGATTCAGAAACGGCAAAAGAATATATGATCTTAATTGAAAGGATGTTGTCTTTCGAACCTCAGAAAAGCTGGTTTAACGGAGAGTGGCAAGTGTTAAATGAAAGAAATATTATTCGCGGAAAAGAGAACAGTCACCGGCCGGACAGGATTATGCTGAAAGACGGTAAAGTGATTCTGATTGATTATAAAACAGGCGAAAAACATGAAAATCATATTTCCCAGGTAAAAGGTTATCTGAATGATTTTGAAAAAATGGGATATGGGGATAGAAAAGGATATTTATGGTACCTGAACTCTAATGAACTGGTTGAGGTTTAGCTTATAGAAGAAATGCAGAGAATGGAGTGCTGTTATAGTATATATTATTGCAAAATTGATTTGAAAGAATGGACAAATTTCCATTACTTCGGCTTTTGAAAATCTAATAAAGGATCAATGAGATGCATATTCCTGATGGTTATTTAAGTCCGCAAACTTATATTCCTTTATGGGGGACATTTGTTGTATTTTTAAGCATTGCATTAAAGAAGCTTAAAAAAGTTCTGACCATCAGGAATATTCCTTATTTAAGCATGGCTTCCGCATTTACCTTCCTGATCATGATGTTTAATATTCCTGTTCCGGGAGGAACAACGGGGCATCTGGTTGGTGCTTCGATTATTGCTATAATTCTTGGACCATGGGCTGCCATGGTTTCGGTTTCGGTGGCACTGATAATTCAGGCTCTCATTTTTAATGACGGAGGTATAACTTCTTTGGGGGCTAATTGCTGTAATATGGCTGTGGTGTTGCCTTTTGTCTCTTTTTATGTATTCAGATTGATAAACGGAAAGAAATCAAACGATAAAAGAACCTTTATAGCTGCTTTTATATCCGGATACGTCGGCGTAAATGTCTCAGCTATAATAGCTGCTGTTTTATTTGGGATTCAGCCCTTGATTGCCTCGACTCCCCAGGGGCAGCCTCTTTATGCTCCATACGGTTTGGAAATTGCTTTACCTGCCATGATGCTGGAACATTTACTATTAATAGGTTTTATTGAAGGATTTGTAACGGCTGTTTTGCTAAAATATTTTATTAAAAACGAACCGGAACTGATATATTCTTTAAATTATTCCAAAGAAAAATGAGTAAGTTTCAAAAGAAGATATTAATCGGGTTATTTGCTCTCTTAATAGCTTGTCCGATAGGTATTTTGCTTCCGGCATTCCTTCATTCTGAAGATGCATGGGGTGAATGGGATTTAATGACAATCAAAAAGAAAACAGGTATGGTGCCTAAGGGTATGGCGAAAGATGCTGCAATTTGGCAGGCACCTGTTCCGGATTATCAGATGGGGAATAATGCTTCCCTTTTAAAACAATCCTTTCATTACATCTTTTCAGCGGGTATTGGCATTGTCACAATCCTTCTGATTACAATCGTTTTAATTAAATTTACCGGAAAGAATGGAAAAACTTCCTGATTTCTTATTGAGAAAAGAAGAATCTCAGGATTTAACTTCTTTCCGGAAAATGAATACTGCCTTTATCGATAAAACGATTCAGAAACTGGTAAGAATTATTCAGTTGAATTATCAGCAGTTATATACTTCAAAGAGAAAGATCTTCCTGGCAAAAATCTCTACAAAGACAAGACTGCTGATCTTTATCTGTTTCATTCTTCTAATCAGTTTTTCTGCCTCAATCCGATTTGAGTTATTGATCGGAACTGTGATTCTTTTGGCTAATCTTTTCACCTCCTGTAATTTTGTTATTCTGTACCGGAGAATTCTTTTTTTTACCTTCCTCTTTGGATTTCTTATTGCTTTCCCATCATCGCTTAATTTAATAAATAGGGGAGAAGTAATTTTTCCGATATTTAAGTTATCAAGGGAACATGATTTCTGGATATATCATATTCCAGCCGTCATAGGTTTTACGGTTGAAGGTCTTAAAGGAATGTCGCTCCTTATATTAAGGGTATTTAATTCCATAAGCTTGTCTTTCCTTTTGATAAACATCACTCCTTTTAACGATATTATCAAGGGATTGAAACTGTTTCGGATCCCCGATTCCTTGTTAATGATTCTGACACTTACATACATTTATATAATAATCCTCTCGAATTCGGTCGTGGAATCGTATCTTGCCATGAAAGCAAGAATTCTTGGACGTATGAATAATAAAGAAGTTCAGAATTTGATTGCAGGAAGAATCTCTCACATTTTCAAGATGTCAAAGCGTCACTTTGAAAAAACGTACCAGGCTATGTTATCCAGAGGATATAGCGGGGAAGTGATCCTAATGCAAAGAGAGAATATGACAAGAGTTGATTATCTCGTGTTAACTATTGCAGTAATGATAGGATCATTTTTCTTTTTATTATAAATTTTATGAGCCAGATCAGTCTTAAAGATATTTCTTATAAATATTCAGGATTATTCCCTGCTCTCTCAGAAATCAATATGGATGTTAACGAAGGGGAGTTATGGGCGGTGCTTGGTTCCAATGGCACTGGTAAATCTTCATTATTAAACGTATTGGCTGGTCTGGTGTTTCCAGATAATGGAAAATATAAATTTAATAATCAGGAAGTCTCCGAGTATACTTTAAAAGACAAAAATTTTAATATTAAATTCAGAAGATCAATAGGCTATGTTTTTCAGAATACTCATTTCCAGCTTTTTTGCCCTACAGTATTTGATGAATTAAATTTCGGTCCTTTGCAGATGGGGATGAAGGCCGATGAAGCCGAACAAAGAACGGAAGCAGTGATGAAGATGCTGGAGATAGAAGATTTGAGGAAACGTTCCACGCACATGCTTTCGGGTGGTGAACGTAAAAAGGTGGCATTGGGATCTATCCTGACTTACAACCCTGAGATTATTCTCTTCGATGAACCAATGAGCGGATTGGATCCAAGATCACAGTCCTTTGTCATTGAGCTTATTTTTCAATTAAACGAAGCGGGAAAAACTATTGTAATTACGACCCATAATCTTGAGCTCGTGGCTCATCTTCAGCCTCAGATTGCTGTGTTGTCGGAGGATCACCGGTTGGTGAAAACCGGTAAAGCAGAGGAGGTGCTTGGAGATGTAGATTTCCTGGTTTCAGTAAATTTGATTCATGAAAGCTTGCATCGTCATAATGGTACTATCCACAGTCATCTTAGCCCTTTAAGCTGGACCCATAAACATAAATAGACTTTAATCCGAGATCGCAATCTTGATATTTCTCCCTTTCAACTTAAGACCCTTTAGCCTCATTGAAATTTTCCTCACCCTTTCTCTTTTTACTGCTGCAAATGAAGAGTAATCCTGTACCGTGATTTGCCCAATTTCCTCCTTTGTCAATCCTCCTTGCTGTATAAGGAAGCCGACAATATCCTTCTTACCTATTTTTCCCTTTTTTCCTCCTCCTATGTAAAGTGTAATCCATTCAGGAGGATCCGGGAGATTCGTAGTTTCTGCCAGCGTTTCAATTTCAGGCATTTCTTCAAGATAGGAAGGCAAAGTTTCAGCCTCGGAAAGAAGCAACCATACTGTTCCATCGGAATTCATCCTTGCTGTTCTTCCGTTGCGATGAATAAATTCGTTTTTTTTAGCAGACAGTTGGTAATGGATGATGTTGCGGATCTCAGGAATATCCAGTCCTCTGGCCGCAAGATCTGTTGTAACCAAAAGTGTCAGGCTTCCATTTCTGAATTTGATCAGAGCACGCTCTCGCTTTTCCTGTTCCAATCCTCCGTGAAAAATATCGTGGACAATGCCTGTATCATTGAGGAGTTTACTGATACGCTCAACCGCATCGCGATGGTTACAAAAAACCAGCGTAGGCTCATTCCCAATACGACTGATTAATCCTTTTAGGGATTCCAGTTTATCATTTCCTTCAGATCTTATTGCTTTAATCTTTATCTTAGATTGATTCGTATCTTGGAGAAAATCAAGATACAATGGTTCTGTCATACCTGTATACTCCGGTATTTCCAGGTTATTGGTAGCAGAGGTTAAAATTCGTTTTCTGACATTTTTCAGTTTCCCAAAAATAAATTGCATTTCCTGGTCAAATCCTAACTCAAGCGACTTGTCAAATTCATCCACTACAATTGAACTGATGAAATCTGCATTAAAGCTCCCTCGTCTGAGATGATCGGCTATTCTGCCGGGAGTTCCGATAACAAGGGCTGGCGGCTCTCTGAAATTGTTTAATTCTGTCTTTAGAGGATGCCCTCCGTAACAGCTATTCACTTTCCATCCGGTATCCATTTGTCGGAAAACCTGCTCAATCTGAAGAGCCAGTTCACGGGAAGGAACAATCACCATAGCCTGAACTCCTGATTTTGTACATTCCAGATAATGCAGGATTACAAGTAAATAACTCACCGTCTTTCCCGTACCAGTAGGGGCGTACAGAACAATTTGTCCGGGATGAATCCCTTCTTTCATCATCACTTTCTGTATCCTGTTAAGTGATGAAAAGCCCAACCTGTCAATCACCTTCTCTATGAGTCCTTTACTGATTTCCATTTTGCAAAGGTAGAACTATTTAGGCTTTCCTTTCAAAATAGTGTCAAGGTGATTGATGGTTATTTAACTATTGTTGCAATCAGTTTTCTTTTAAATTCTTTTACGCTTAACTTTTCTTTTAAAACCAAAGTCCTCTTTTTTTGTTGAATGATAAAGCTCCGGTTTTTCATTAAATTTGTAGTTTTCATTTAAAAAAGGTAATATAGTTGGAATTCAATACAAGTCCAGGTTTAAATGACCCATTCCTCGGAAGGGAACAACTCTTCAATCAGATTGTTGAAGGGATCAGGGATTATGCAATTTTCCTGCTTGACAATGACGGGTATATCCTTTCCTGGAATAAGGGTGCTGAACGGATCAAAGGTTTTCAGCAGGATGAGGTATTGGGTAAGCATTTTTCCATCTTCTACACCGAGGAGGATATTGCAAATGAAAGGCCCCAACATACCCTCTCAGTTGCCCTTAAACAGGGACGTTATACCGAAGAAGGCTGGAGAGTCCGTAAGGATGGTTCACGCTTTTGGGCCAGTGTATTAGTTACCCCGCTTTATGACACGGAAGGTGTTCACCAGGGATTTACAAAAATTACCCGTGATCTGACTGAACGGCGTCAATCAGAGGAAAAATTCCGATGGATTCTTGAATCAGCTCCTGATGCTATAGCTATTGTTGATTTTGAAGGTAAAATTCAGATGGTGAATGCACGTACTGAATCAGTTTTTGGCTTTAGAAGGGAAGAAATGATAGGTCAGGAAGTTGAAATGCTCATTCCTGAAAGATTTGTCCAAAAACATTATCATCACCGGGAGGTTTATAATGCCAATCCAAAAACACGATCGATTGGTGCCGGACTTGAGCTTTATGGCAAACGAAAAAATGGGGAAGAGTTTCCGGTTGAGGTCAGTCTTAGTCCTGTTAATCTCTCTGATGAGAGAGGTGTCCTGGTTTTTGCAGCAATACGTGATATTACTTTACAGAAACAAATTGAGCGTGAAATAAAAGAACTCAATGAAGAACTGGATAAACGGATAGCGGAAAGAACTGCAGAACTGGAACATGCATTGGCAAACGAAAAAAGGGCTCTTTCGCAGGCTTCCTTAAATCAGCAGAAACTCATATATCTCTCTCAGGTCAGTGAAATCCTCTCTTCTTCTCTCGATTACGGCAAAACATTATCCGATCTCGCGAAATTTATTACTCCTACCATTGCAGATTGGTGCCTGATACACGTGATCCAGGAGGACGGTAAACTAAAGCCCATTATTATCTCCCACATTGATCCTCAAAAAGTAAAGCTGGGATTTGAACTGATGGGGAAATTTCCTTACGATCCCGTTGTCCATAAAAATTTATATAAAGTACTCCGTACGCGGAAACCAGAGTTTATTCCTGTTGTTCCTCCTTTGTTGCTAAAGTCGATTTCCAGGGGCAATGAACAGTACAAAATAATTCATGATCTGGGTATAAATTCGGTAATCAACCTTCCCCTTATTGTGCGTGATAAGGTTTATGGGATGATGTCATTACTGTTGGAAGGAGAAGGAAAAGTTTTTGATGAGCACGATTTAATGATGGCAAAAGAAATAGCCCGTCGTGCTACCCTTGCGATAGAAAATGGCCGGTTGTTTGATGAAGCTCAGAATCTAAATAAAGACCTTGAACAACGTGTAACTGCCCGTACTGTTGAATTGGAAACCATTAACAAGGAATTGGAGTCATTTTCCTATTCTGTATCCCATGATTTAAGGGCTCCCTTGCGCAGTATAGATGGATTCAGTAACATAATTCTTAAGAAATATACTCCCTTTCTGGATGATGAAGGTAAAGATTATTTTCAAAGAGTGATGCATGCGACCCACCAGATGGGACAACTAATCGATGCTCTTTTAAAACTTGCCCGTCTTACCCGGGTTGAGATGACATTTGAATCAACCAATCTTTCAGAAATGGCTGCTTCAATTGTTCAGGAGTTTATGTCCGCCCAACCTCAGCGTAAAGTCCATCTTAACATTGAACCAGGGATAATTGCGAAAGTGGACAAGAACCTCATCCAGGTCGCTTTGCATAATCTTTTCGAAAATGCTTTTAAATACACACGTAATAATGAAGTGACTGAAATTCATTTTGGTCAAACGATAAAAAATGGGAAAAATATTTGCTTTATTCGAGACAATGGTGTAGGTTTTGACATGAAATATGTGGATAAACTTTTTGGCGCATTTCAGCGTCTGCACAGCACGAAGGAATTTGAAGGTACAGGTATCGGACTTGCCACGGTTCAAAGGATTATTCACCGGCACAAAGGCAGAATACATGCAAAAAGTGAGTTAGGGAAGGGCGCTACCTTTTTCTTTACCTTATCGGAATAAAAAACAAAGGAGGTATGATTATCGGAAAAGAAATAATTTGTTTTGAGGAGGATAATCTTAGTTGATTATGTTGGATTATATTAAACGAATACCCCGCTGAAAAGTTATAATGATGGAAAAAACAATACGAGTACTTTTTATAGAGGACAGTGAAGATGACATGTTGCTTGAAATGAATGAATTAAGCAAATCAGGTCAGAACATTATTTATGAACTAGTCGATAATTCATCTGATTTTGTAAAAGCACTGAATGAGAAAACATGGGATTGTATTATTTCGGATTATTCAATGCCCAATTTCTCAGGATTAGAAGCAATATCTGAATTGAAAAAACACGATCTGGATATTCCTTTTATTCTGGTTTCGGGAGTAATCGGGGAGGAAACCGCCGTTCAGGCCATGAAGGCGGGTTCTCATGATTATTTAATGAAGAACCAGTTGTCACGCCTGCTTCCGGCTGTTGAACGTGAAATGCGGGAGGCTAAAATTCGGCGTCAGAAACAAATCGTGGTGAAAGCTTTAAAAGAAAGCGAAAAAAACCTCAAACAACAGATAAAAAATTACCAGGCTCTGAATGTGGAATACCTGGCTCTTAATGAAGAATTGAAAAAAAGCCTTGAACACATACAAAAAATAAATGAAGATCTGGTTATTGCAAAAAATAAAGCTGAAGAATCTGACAGGCTTAAATCGGCTTTTTTGTCAACCATGAATCATGAATTACGCACTCCTCTTAACCATATACTGGGTTTTAGTGAGTTGATCTTATCAGGAGTTAATCCGGATGTAGTTACTGATTATGTACAGAAAATTCAGTCGAGCGGTAAGTCTTTGCTTTCTATTATCGAAGATATATTTGATCTGGCTCTTGTGGAACAGTCTGAAATAAAGGTAAAGCACAAATCCTTTACCTTAATGGACCTTTTTGATGAAAATAAAACATCTTTCAGTCAGGTATTAAGTTCTTTTGGAAAAGATGAACAGATAAAGCTGATTTTCAGACCTGACAGGAAATATCTTTCCAGTTACATTCTTTCAGACAAGAACAAGATCAACCAGATTTTGATAAATCTTTTTAAAAATGCTATCAAATTCACTAATAGCGGTATTATTGAATTTGGATTCACTGTCCCGGAGGAAAATAGAATCAGATTTTATGTGAAGGATACAGGAATAGGAATTCCTAAAGATAAACAGGAAATTATATTTGACTGGTTCCGGCAGGGCGATGATACTCATTCCCGTCAATATAGCGGATTAGGGATAGGCCTTTCACTTGCGAAGAAAATTTCTCAGGTATTAGGTGGAGAATTAACTGTAGATTCTGAATCCGGCAAGGGAAGTACTTTCTTTTTTACGCTCCCCGTTGAAGTTTCTGAAACAGTAATTCCGGTTGTAACCGAGGTTCCCCAGGTTCTTCATTATTATGAGTTGAATCTTGATAAGAAGACCATCCTGATTGTGGAAGATGATCCTTTGAGCCGATCGCTGATCAGAAGTTACCTGAAAAAAACTAATGCAAATACGATTGAAGCTGATGAAGGAAGTGAAGCCATCAGAAAATGGCATGGGAATCCATCGGTTGACTTAATCCTTATGGATTTAAAAATGCCTGGAATGGATGGTTTTGTGGCAACCCATCTGATCAAAAATGAAAACCCTGATTTACCGATTGTTGCGCTTACTGCTTATTCTTCTGCCGAAGACAAAGCAAAGGCTCTGGAAGCTGGTTGTGATAGCGTTATTACCAAACCTGTTGAGCGAACTGTTTTGTTGAAAGAAATTTCTAAAACCCTTAAATTAAATTTATCCTGAAATTAAAAAATAAAGGTTTCAATGTTTCAATGTTTCAACCCTCGCGACTATTGAAACTTTGAAACATTTTTGATTGTATCCTTGAACCCTTTATAACGTTGGAACCTTTGAAAAACTTTAATGTTCCAACGTTGGCGACCTTTGAAACCTTGAAACGTTCTTGAAACCTTGAAACAATTCTCGTATCTTTAATTGTTGAAAAAGCTATAAAATTAAAGACATGAAAAGGCGCGATTTTATAAAAACTGCTGCTTCAGCCCTGCCCATCATAAGTCTTTTCCCCGCTGATCTTTCTGCAATAGAACGTGAAGCATTACCGGGTAAGATTGAAAAACGGTCTCTTGGAAGAACAGGAGAAAAACTTTCCATGATTGGCTTTGGTGGTATTGTGGTGATGAATGCAACTCCTGAGCAGGCCTCCCAGAGAGTAAGCGAGGCTATTGATTACGGGATCAATTATTTCGATGTGGCCCCCAGTTATGGCGACGCAGAATTGAAACTCGGACCTGCACTGAAACCTTACCGCAAAAATGTCTTTCTGGCCTGTAAAACAACGGAACGCACCAAAGCGGGCTCCCGAATGGAATTGGAGCAATCGTTGAAAAGATTGCAGACAGATCATCTGGATCTTTATCAGTTTCATGCAGTAAATACCATCGAGGATGTCAATACTATTCTTTCACCTGATGGTGCAGTGGAAACTTCTCTGGCAGCTCAAAAGGAAGGGAAGATACGATTTATTGGTTTCTCCTCTCATTCTGTGGAGGCCGCCATGGAGTTGCTGAAGAGTTTCAATTTTGATACCATTTTGTTCCCTGTTAATTTCGCGACCTGGTATGCCGGTAATTTTGGTCCGCAGGTACTCCAGCTTGCTCAGCAAAAGAAGATGGGAATACTGGCTCTGAAATCAATGGCAAAGGGACCATGGCCCAAAGATGCAATCAATAGAATACCTAAATGCTGGTATGAACCTCTCAGTGACCCTGAACAGGCATTAATGGGATTGCGTTTCACGCTCTCTCATCCGGTCACAGCGGCTATACCTCCGGGAGATGAAAACCTCTTTAAAATGGCCTTGCAGCTATCTCCCCGAATAAAGCCTCTTACTACTGAGGAGGTCGACCAGATTAAAGAAAAAGGACTCTCTGGTAAGCCACTTTTTTCTTATCCTTCTGCATTATAAGAAAATTTATTTCCACCATGATTTGAAACCGGGAGGATTTCAAAAAATATCCCGATGTGAAGCTTTAATTTCTTTTCACTTTGGTGGCAATTTTTATTGCTGTAAATCCATTTCCATTCATTTCTATTATTGCCCCTTAAGAGAATCTTCTATAATCGGAATTTGCGTTTATTCTTATAAAATAGAGGAATTTAAGATCTTAATTCCTAAATTTGATTTAAAATAAAAGTCTGATTAAAATGAAAAATATACTGCTGATTTTTCTTTTTTTACTGCCCTTCACCCTAATGGCACAGAAAGACGCTTTGGGGCCCCATAAAAATGATAATGTGATTGTTGTCACCACCGATACCGTGGATAAAACGGCTCTCGAAAAAGCAATCTCCGCCTTGATTGATCAGGGATTTACAATCAAAGAAAAAAATATTGAAAAGGGAACAATTATAACCAATCCCTACGATTATAAAAAGGGGAACCTCATCATAAATGTACAGGTTGCTTCAAACGAAATCAAAATCTACGGAGAATATGGGACTAATCTGGCGGTAGTCTCAGGAGCGAATAAACCAAAGCAAATTACCATGAAAGTCAATTATGAAGGAGTCAAGGGAGGCTCAGCTAAGGAAGCCTGGAGTGTAATGGATGCCTTTGCAAATCAGTTAGCACAAATTCTTAAGGCATCGGTCAGTTATTTGAAATGGTAGTTTGAATAATGAAAATTGAAAACTGAAGACTGGGAGTTAAGCAGGTGAATGGGGGTATTGGAATCTGAATGCCTGAAAATCATAATTAACAAGTAAACCTATGAAAAATTATCTCATTTTTATTCTCATTCTCTTTTGGAATGTAAATCTTACAGCACAAAATCAATCAAAAACTCCCGTACGACTTGATCGTGCACACAGCTTTTGGGGAATACACTTTGATTTTCATGCAGATGCCGACTGTAAGGAAATAGGGAAAAGAGTCAATACTGAAATGGTCAATGAGATAATCGATAAAATCAAACCTGATTTCATCCAAATCGACTGTAAAGGACATCCCGGTTATTCCAGTTATCCCACAAAAACCGGCAACCAGGCTCCGGGTTTCGTTGGAGATCCTCTGAAAATATGGCGTGAAGCGACAGCGGCAAAAGGTGTAGCCCTTTATATGCATTATTCCGGGATTTACGATAGGAGGGCCATCCAGCTTCATCCTTCGTGGGCCACCATAAATGCGGAAGGAAAATCTTCAACAGAATATACTTCTGTGTTTAGTCCCTATTCAGATAGTCTGATGATTCCACAGTTTAAAGAACTCTCTTCTGTTTATGGTGTAGATGGAATCTGGGTCGATGGGGATTGCTGGGCCTATCAGACTGATTTTTCTGAAGCAGCAGGAAAAGAATTTACCCGTAGGACAGGAATTTTACAGATCCCTGCTAAACCTGCAGATCCCCACTGGAAAGATTACCTTAATTTTAACAGGCAGAGTTTCCTTCATTACCTGGATCATTACGTCAGCGAGCTTCATCAGTTTAATCCGAAGTTCCAGATTGCAAGTAACTGGGCTTTCTCTACTTATATGCCAGAACCTGTGTCAGTTCCGGTTGATTTTATCTCGGGTGATTTCTCACCTGCCAACAGTGTCAATAGTGCAAGATTTGAAGGGCGGTTTATTCGTAACCAGGGAAAACCATGGGATCTGATGGCCTGGGGATTTTCATTGGTCTGGAATCAGAACGGAACCATGTCAGTGAAGTCTGCCACGCAGATAAAGCGGGAACTTGCCTCTGTGATGTCGCTGGGCGGAGGAGTGCAGGTCTACATGCGGCAGCAAAGGGATGGTTCTGTTTATCGCTGGACCCTTCCAATCCTGGCAGAAGTTTCCGGATTTGTCCGTGCCCGCCAGCCGTGGTGTCAATATGCGCAGTCAGTGCCGCAGATTGGTTTAATTCTTCCAGCAGATGTGCTGTATGACAGAACCAAAAAACCATTCAGTTCATCTGATTTTCACCTGGCGCCAACGAAGGGAATACTTCAAAACCTGCTCTCTTCACAGAACGTGGTGGATGTGGTGGCAGAACATCAGCTGGAAAATATCAGCAAATATCCGCTGCTGATCTATCCTGAATGGGATTCAATCTCTACGGCTTTCAGACAAAAACTGCTCAAATATGTTTCCTCGGGCGGTAAACTGCTGCTAATAGGACCGAAATCAGCGGCACTGTTTAAAGACGAATTAAATGTTACTTTCAAGGGGAATCCTGAACTAAAGACTAATGGATTGGAATATAAAAATATACTTGCAGAGGTACATTCATTGTCACAGGCAGTTGTACCGGGGGCGGACACACGGCCTTTGGGCAGGTATTTTCTTAGCTGGGACATGGAAACCCCTTCTGAAACGGCGGCCACTATCACTAATTACGGAAAAGGGAAAATTGGTGCTTTATACCTGAATATCGGGGAAGTTTGCCTCACCCGCAATGTCCCGGTAATCCGTGATTTTCTTAATTCACTGGTCAGGGAACTGTTTCCTGATCCGGTTGTGGAAGTAAAAGGATCTCAATATGTTGATGTTACTGTTAATACAGTAAATGACAAATTGGTCATAAACCTGGTTAATACCGCCGGTCCGCACGATAATGAAAAGATATTGGTTTATGATGAGATTCCGCCTGTTGAAAATCTCCTGATTTCAGTAAAATATCCTGTCAAACCTAAACAAGTGATGTTGCAACCCTCCAACAAACAGCTTGACTACAAATATGAGAATGGAAAAATTTTCTGTAAAGTTGAAAAGCTGGATATTTATGAGATGATCGTTATAAAATAATTCCACGACAGTAAATCAGTTTTCTGTTGATAGTTTATTAATTCCATCTCCGGTAACTTTTCTCGGATTGATCCTAAAAGGTATTTCAAAAGGGAATTCTTCGCCCTTTATAAGCACTATTTTCGTACTTTATTCGTAGTTTATTCGTATATATACGAATGATGTACGAATAATATACGAATAAACTACGAATAAACACCGGAGAAGGTATGGATTTGGTCAAGCCGAAAAATAGTGCTATCAACTGATGAAAAGGAACAGCAGTCGGAGGGTGTACCTGGTTTTTGACTTTCCATTTTAGAATTTACCACAGAGCGGGACTTCTCGATAAATAATTAATATATTTGTTCAATTATTAAAGTGTTAAATCATCTAAATGTCCATTAAAATGAGGAACCCGGGAATCATTTTAACGTTTTTCGTGATTGTCTTGTTATCGATGCCGTCGAACGGTGCAGAAACAGTATTTAAGAAGATACTGGGTTTATGGGAATTCTCTGCACCTGATGCTCCACAACCTTACACTGACGGGACTTTAACGCTTAAAGAGGTTGATCAGAAACTTGTGGGAGAGTTCACCGTCCAGGGACAGACCCTGCCAATTCCGAAGATTGAATTTGCAGATGACACCCTTATCATGGACTTTGAAGTTGAAAACACGCCAATTTCTTTAAAGATGGTTCTTAAGGATGGAGTGTTCAAAGGAACAACTGAAACGCCCAATGGCCCGGTAACTGTTACCGCAAAACCATCAATCACCAGAGCCGAAAAAATACTTGGTTTATGGGAATTTTCTGCTCCTGATGCGCCACAACCTTATGATAAAGGAACTTTAGTGCTTAAAGATGTTGAGCATAAATTAGTGGGAGTTTTCAATGTTGAGGGACAGGAAGTGCCAGTTTCAAAGATTCAATTTGCAGATGATATCCTGAATCTGGACTTTGAAGTTGAAAATAACCCAATTTCCTTAAAAATGGTACTTAAGAATGGAATGTTTAAAGGCACAACCGATACACCCAATGGTACTGTTATAGTAACTGCCAAACCCGTTAAAAGTGAAGTAAAATAGTCTCACTTTCCCAGTCACATATTTTAATCAGATTTAAAACCACTATTTTTTATTATTCTGGCGATTTAGTCTGTTTTAACTTTTATCAGGTTAACTTCTATCAGGTTCCTGGTTTCTGATTTGCTGATGGTGTAGGTAATTGCTTCGGGGGCACTGCCAGTGTAGATCCCATTAATAAATTGACAGTTAGCAGCCGGGGATTCTACTAAAATGAGAGATTTGCCATCACCCCAAAGATTAGTCGCATAGATATTATTTATTTTCCCCGGCATGGAGGTTTGGCCGTATCCCTTCCCGCCAACAAGTAAAGTGTAAGGGCTTCCTCCGTAAGGGGCTGGGGTGTCTGGCCTCGCTTTTGTAATAATTCCATTGATGTAGACGTGATGAATACTCGCATTGTCACTTGCCCGGATTGCCACCCCGGTGTAATTTGTTTGACAGTTAGTGATAAATATTTGTTCGGTATCATCATCCGGTCCACTCCACGCTGTTGAAGTCACCTGGTAAGAGTTTACATCGCCGTTAGTGTGGTAAAATGGAGAGACATCAAGGCTCGAAAGTGCAATTAAGTCATCTCCGTTTATTCCTGTGATATTATTAATTCTGAAATATTTACAGCCATGTCTTAAATCAATCCCGTCCTTGTTAAACACCAATTTCTCAACACCGTTCACAAGAATCGATTCAGGGTTGTTAAATCTTAAATCAGAAAGATAGGCGTTTCTAGTCCTTTCACAGCTGACAGCCCACGCATGGGAATTTTCAATTTTTATGTTTGTCAGTGTAAATCCATTGACATAGGCAATCAGGATAAGATTATTGCGCCAATCACCCTTTTGCTTAAAATTGCTTTTGCCTGCATCGCTCCCGTAGCTCACCCTTCCTTTTTTTGCAGGTGTCAGGGTCAGGGTTCTGTATGCATCTCCTGTCGATCGTGGATTATCAGCACCCTTTAATACTACATTGCCGACTCCCACTATGCTTATATTAGAATTCCAGACCGGGTTGGTGATTTCTATACCCACATTGTCGCTCCTGAACATATTATCCCTGCATTGATCAGAAAGCTGGATAATGCAATTATCAAGAATTACAGTCATATTACCGGGCAATAATATCGCGCTGTCTATTTTCCAACAGTTAGTACCATTCGAGTTTCGTTTGGGGATAACTACTTTATTGGTAGTTCCTTTAGCTGCATTAATAGCTGCCTGTATGCGGGAAATGTCACTCCCGGTGAAATTATTTGGATTGATATCGTCTGAGATGAAAGGATTATTTTGAGGGGTATCTTGAGCAGCAGAACCTTTAAAACAGTATAATAAAGTTACAAAGAGCAGTAAATGAATTATTTTCATATTTGGAATGTCAAAGGTTTTAATCAGAATAACAAAGGTATTAATTATAAATGTAAGTTTCATTCTATTAAAGAACAGCAAGCGAATACATCAAAAGTTTTTACTTTTTCGTGTCTTTTATCCCCATTCTATTAACTCAGGAATGTCAAAACAAATTTGCATTTAAATTTTGGTTTTTAATTTCCTTGATTTTAAGGCTTAAATTGACTGGGTAGAACTTTTATAAGAAAGATGGATAATGAAAAATTCAGGGAAGATGGTTCTTGTTTTTGATTGCGGTGCTACTAACATTCGGGTAATTGCAATTGATATTAATGGAAAGATAGTCGCCGGAAAATCCTATCCCAACAAGGTTAGCAAGGATCCTTATTTTAACGGGGGACTTATCTGGGATGTTGAGGAAATATGGGAAAAGCTATGTGACGCTTCCCTTCAGGTCACCAGTCAGATCAACAAAGAAGATATTGCGGGAGTAACCTTTACGACATTCGGGGTGGATGGGGCATTGTTTGACAGAAACGGTGAGATGCTTTATCCTGTTATTTCCTGGCAATGCAACCGTACCAATGCGATTATGGCTGCTATTGAACCGCTATATCCTGATGGAGGAGCTCTTCAATACGAGCGGAATTTATCCATATAATTTTAATACCATCAATAAATTTATTTGGTTTAAAGAGAATCGCCCTGAGATTTTGGACAAGGCTGAGAAGTATCTTTTTTTACCTTCTATCCTGATAAAAAAGTTGTCAGGCAGTATGGTTAATGATGCAACTATGGCCGGAACTTCGATGATGACAGATATATGAAACAGAAGGTTCTTTGTCGATATCCTGGATAAAATTGGGATTTTTCCCTTGCTTTTAAACAATTTGGACGAGTCTGGCAATATGGTTGGTAAAGTGAGTGAGACAGGTTCCAGGCAAACAGGAATTCCTGCAAAAGTGCCGGTTTGCCTTGCAGGACATGATACGCAATTCGCTATTTTTGGCTCTGGCGCTGAAGTGAATGAGCCTGTTCTGAGTTCAGGAACCTGGGAGATACTCATGACCAGGACCCATCAGGCTTCATCAACAAAGGAACAATTTGATCTCGCGATTACCACCGAATTAGATGCAGTTCCTGGAATTTATGATATTGGAATGAATTGGATTGGTTCCGGATTGCTTGAATGGTGCAGCAATAACCTTTTCAGCGAGTTAAACGGGGATCATAAATATGAAACAACGATTTCCGGCGCTGAGAATATTTCCCCTGGTTCCAATGGGGTATATGTCAGTCCCGGATTTTATAAAGAATCTGCTTTAGGAAGGGGAGGGGCCATAGAGGGATTGGTCCTGGGTTCCACTCGCTTTGAAATTTACCGTGTAATACTTGAAGCTTTGTCATACCGATTAAAAGATGGAATAGCAGCTTTACAGAAAGCCGGGCAATTCAGCACAGAGATTCTCAGGGTTGTCGGCGGAGGATCCAGGAACAGGCTTTGGAACCAGATCAGAGCTGATGTGTGTGGGGTTCCTGTTCAATTAATCGATCAAAAAGAAACTACTGTTTTAGGTGCGGCCTTATTCACGTTTGCCGGGATTGGATTATTCAGTTCTGTAGAAGCAGCCCGTCAAAATATTGACTATCGTCCTGTAGTAATTGAGCCATCTGAAAATACTGCCATATATCAATGTCTTTATCAAGAGTTTAAATCTAAACAATAGAAAAACTACCTAAATTCAGGATGTTATGTTGAAAGATATCCATTATTGAAAATATATTGCATCAAGAAAAGCATTTCATTATTCAAAAGTGATAACGGAAAATCATATCTGATTCCATTTATACTTGTGACAACCCTCTTTCCCCTTTGGGGATTTGCACATAGTCTGGCTGGATGTTCTCAATAAACATTCCCAGGATATTTTGCATGTATCTAAGGCTCAGTAAGGGTTGGTTTAAGTCCAACCGTCTGTTGGTTGTTTATTCTTCAATAGTATAGTTCTTACTTCCTTAGTAATAGCAGGTGCGGGAGCATATGCTATTTTGGTCCTTTGCCTGATTTATTTCTTTATGAGCATTATGTTTCCAACTATCTTTGCCTTGGGATTACGCGATCTGGAAAGTCATACCAAACGTGCCTACTCGTTTCTGGTCATGTCCATTGTAGGAGGTGCGATATGCCCGGCCTTGATGGGATACATTGCCGATATCAGTTCTATGAGTATTGGCTTCGCTGTTCCGTTGGTTTGCTTCTCTTTTGTTCTCTTTTTCGGTTTAAATGGGTATAAAACGAGTAAATCAAATATTGCCTTACCTTGTACGAATAAGCTAAGAACAAGCTAAGAAAATGGTATGGATGGGGATTGGGCTGAAAAAAAAACCAGGAACTTTATATTAAAATTCCTGGTTTTGGTGGGAACTGATGGATTCGAACCATCGACCCTCTGCTTGTAAGGCAGATGCTCTGAACCAACTGAGCTAAGCTCCCTTTAACCTTTCATTAATCGCTTTGTGAAAGTGATGCAAAGATAGTCCTTATTTTAATTCTGACAAGTTCCAATGATTTTTTTCTTCACATTTTTTTACAAAAATTTTGCTAAATAATGTATTCAATTTAGGAGAAGTACCTTATTTCATTGGCTTTTATTGATTTAATAAATAGGAGGGAATTTGTTTTATCGGCTCAATAATGATTCGTTTTATATAAAGTTCACCACCTTCAGACTGGATCTGGATTTTCCCTTTCAAAACAGGGGCTACCACTCCATTTTCAATTTTACCGGAATTATAATTTACCATAACTACTTTGCCGTTAACCACGTGTACCGATGTACGGGCCTTACAATAAAGATCCACTGTGTTCCATTCTCCTTTGGGTTTTTCGTTATCGGAGAATTTGGATACATTTTTTGCGGCCATTTCATCACCGAATTTCCTTTTTTCACCAGTGGGGGAGTAAATGTAACTTTTGCCATCAGAAGCAAGAACGGAAGGGATTTCAAAATAGGATTTTCCCATGCAGTAGGAATCTCCCATGTGCCCGGTCATTAACTGAAATTCATGGGAACTCATCCAGACGTTGAGTCCAGCTCCCAAAGGACCAAAACTATAATATACCTGAATTTAAATTCTTATAAACTTTTTCGCCCCACTTAAATACCATTTGCAAATGATAGTCAGAATATTCCTTTTTGGTGACTAAGGAACCAAACACCTTACCTGAAATATGAATTACAGGCTCACCATTAGGGTTTTCCACAGAAAATATTTTCAGGGGATCCTTATTCAAACCAATGGGAGTACCATCTTTTTCAACGGCTCCGATATAGGTATCCCATCCTTTTAAATTTTTACCATTAAACAGTGGTTTAAATCCTTTTTGCGCATAGGAGGTTAAAGAGAGGAAAAGAAAGAAAATTAATGTTTGGATTTTCATGGATCCGTTTGTTGACGAAAAACTGGTATTTAGGATGAAATATATATAAAAAAAAGCTGCCTCCGGGTAGAGGCAGTAATAAGAATCGAATTATTTTCCTTTACTTACCCTGCAAAATCTCCTGGGCTTTTTCAAGGATTGTTGTATCGTCAAGAAGAATTATACCACCCTGAGGACCTTGTTCTATATGCATTCCAACGCTTTTACCCTTAACATAATTGGCTCCTCCAAAATAATTTCTGACCGTTTCGACTTCAATTCCAAGATCCTGTGCAATTCGCTGCATTGATCCATTTGGAAGATGATCCTTGATATCCCGAAGTTCATTGAAGGTTATTTTTTTAGTCATAGTAAAGTTTTTAAGAAGTTAATGAATCTTGTTTCCCAATAAATCCACTTACGGATAAGCCGAAATTAGTATTAAATATCAAATTAAATAAATTTTTTACCATACATTTATTAGGTCATAGCTAAATTTTAGATTAATTAACATTTGTTTTTTTTCTTCTTTTAGCTAATGCCTTGGATTTATGTTTTTTATTAGTTTTATGGCTAGTTGTTAAGCCTTTTTGTTTAGTATTTGCCAATAGAATTTTTGGTTTCTCAATCTCATTTTGATATAAAGACTGGTAGGCTGTCTGTTGTAATAAAACCCGCATATTTAATTGTGTGAGTTTATTGTTTTCCCGGGTCGGATAGACTCTGTTTGTAAATAGTAAATATAATAAACCTGATTTTGGATCAGCCCAGGCGAAAGTTCCTGTATAACCACTGTGGCCAAAACTTTCATCACTGCTAAGCGGAGAAGGATAAGCATCGTAAACGTTTTTTAAACTATTGTTGGGGACAGGTTTGTCGAATCCATATGCTCTGCGATTGCCATTTTTCTCAAAATGGCGATGAGTCCAGTCTTTCATGGTCGATTCTGAGATATAACGTTCACCGCCGTATTCTCCGTAATTAAGATACATCTGCATCATCTTTGCCGCATCGTTAATTGTACCAAAAAGACCTGCATTACCGGAAATTCCCCCCAACATGGCTGCGCCTTCATCATGGACAAAACCCTGGAGCAGCTCATGACGGAAAAATTGGTCATTTTCGGTGGGCACCAGTCTGTCCATAGGAAAATGCAGATAAGGTTTGTAGGTCAATGTACTTGCTCCAATGCGATCATAGAAATTTTCTCTGAGAAAATGCTCGTAATTCTCTTTGCTGACACGTTCAATTATACGCGGAAAGATTATAAATCCAAGATCGGAATAGACGTATTTTTTCTGCTTCAGAAGGGGAGATTTTCTGATTGAAGCATAAACCGAATCAGGGTAACTATTGATTAAAAACAGATTCTTACTTACATGCAAAGAATAGACATTGGATGAATCCTTTGAAAAATAGCCGGGTTTAAAATCTCCATGTTTATCAACTGTTTGCCTCCAAAAGGGAATCCATGGCTCCAGGCGGGCCTGATGAGAAAGAATATCCGTGAGAAGAATGCTTTGTTTATTGCTGCCTTTCCAATCCGGCCAGTAATCGCATAATTTTTTGTTAATATTTATCTTCTTTTCGTCATAGAGTTTCATGACAGCCGGCAGTGGAGCCATGATCTTAGTCAGTGAGGCAAAATCATAGAGATCATCGGGCTGAACGAGTCTATCAGCTTCATAGGTATGATAACCGTAGCACTGATTAAAGAATACTTTTCCATTTTTGGCAAGGAAGACCTGGCATCCAGGGAAGGCTTTTTGCTTGAGACCAAGATTTATTAAAGAATCTATTTGGTTTTTTAAATAAGTTGAATCAATCCCAACCTCCTCGGGAAGAGTATATTTGAATCGGTCTAAAGAGGCAGTTTTTAAAGGTTCTTTGGTCTTGGGAAAGTTTCTGAGGTTCAAAGGCAGACGACCTTCAGAACCAAAGGCTCCAAAAATCAACTGTCCTGACAAATCCAGTGTTTCATTTGATTCCTGATAAGCAACGATAATACTGTTTGCTTTTTCAATGCCGTCAAGGTAATTAAGAACATAAGGATTACCAAAGATCACAAATATTGACTTATTCTGACTGGCAATTTTCTTAGCTAATTCGGCCTGTGTTTCCGAAAGACTGTATTTATTGGAAGCTCTTACACCAAGATTATTAAGACCTACAATTACGAGATTAAATTTTTTAAGCTGATTGAGTGTTTTCTGGATTGTTTGCTCTCCCGAGTCTTTATTGATGTTAAAATAAGTCACTGCCATGTATCTTTCCAAAGAATTCTGGAAGGTGCTTATTCTTTCGGATCCCAGGCCTACAGCTGCAATTTTAAGCGTATCCAGCTTTTTTAAAGGAATTAATCCATTTTTATTCTGGATTACTGTAAGCGATTTCTGAATTGAATTGCGCAAAGTCATCCGGTAAGAGGATTTGTTCAGGTCATTGTATAGATTTTTAGTCTGAATTGGTTTGAATTTGTTTAGACCTGCCCAACGTTTTATCATTAAAATCTTGCGGCATTTCATGTTGATATCTTCGACGGTGATCAGGCCCTCCTCAATACCTTTTTTGATGGCAATAATAGATTTTGCAGGATCTGTGATAAATTCCAACATATCATTACCTGCTGCCAGAGCCATTACTTCTGCGCTTCCTTCCTTTACCTGGTTTGCAATTCCCTGCATGTTCATTGCATCGGTGACTACAAATCCTTTAAAACCCATTTCTCCGATAAGAAGCTTTTTAATTATCTGTTTTGAAAGAGAAGCAGGAACCATTGTGCTGTCAAGAGACGGAATGCTCAGGTGAGCGGTCATTATCCCTGCCACTCCGTTTTTTATACCCTCACGGAAAGGGAACAGTTCAATGGAATCCAATCGCGAACGTGGATGAGAAATTACCGGAAGAGAGAGATGCGAATCCATATCCGTATCACCATGGCCTGGAAAGTGTTTTAAAGTGGGGAGAACATTCTGTGACTGCATACCCAAACTGAATAGGATAGCTTTTTTTGCCACATTATTTGGATCATCGCCAAAGGAACGATAACCAATTACCGGGTTTAAAGGATTGTTGTTCACATCGGCAACGGGAGCAAAATCGATGTTCACTCCTATTCTTTTATACTGTTTTGCAATATCTGCGCCAATTTTATAAATCAGGGAATCGTCATCTATTGCTCCTAAAGTCATTGCATAGGGGTATTTTATTGTGCTGTCGAGTCTCATTGACAAACCCCATTCAGCATCCATTGCAACAAGCAATGGGACAGATGATGCATTTTGTAATCTGTTAATCAGGCGAGCCGTATTTACCGGACCACCTTTCATAGTGATGAATCCTCCTACTTTATTTTCGCGTACCTGACGTACTAATTCATCAATATGATTTTTCCCTTTATTCGGGAATGCAGGTATCATAATTAGCTGGCCTATTTTATCATCCAGCGACATGGAATTAAAAACAGAATCTACCCATTTATCTTTTTCGTATTGGTAAAAAGGTGGTCTTTTTTGTGCTTGTGAAAACAAGAGCTGACCTGAAATCAGAAAAACAAGGGAAAGAAATATATTTTTCATTAATGATTAATTGAAGCAGTATTTACTATCCTCAAAAATAGAGAAAAGCAAGTAAAAGGGAACCCTTTTAAATTTTTTTAATAAATATCTATTTATGCTATGTATTTTCATAGGTTATAGATATTTTCGTGCAAACTTGACCGTTAAAAATTAAAGTCATTCATCATGAATAAATGTTCTACTACTAAACAAAATCTTACAGCATTCGGCAGTCTGAAACTATTGATATTTTTGTTTATTATTTCCTCATTTTCACTTAATGCACAGGTTAATCATATTGTCCCCGGAGCTGATCAGCCGGAAAACTATTTATCATTGCTTCAGAATAAAAATGTGGCGCTGGTAATTAATCAAACTTCAAATGTTAATGATCAGAGCCTTGCAGATTTCCTGTTGAGTAAAAAGATAAATGTAAAACTGATTTTTGCTCCCGAACACGGCTTTCGCGGTGATGCCGACGGAGGTGCAACAATTAAAAATTCAGTAGATACAAAAACCGGATTACCAATTGTTTCGATTTATGGCAGTAATAGAAAACCTTTACCGGAACAGCTTTCAGGAATAGATATGGTAATTTTTGATATACAGGATGTTGGATGCAGGTTCTATACGTATATTTCCAGTTTACATTATGTGATGGAGGCTTGTGCCGAAAACAAAATAAAATTACTCATCCTTGATCGTCCCAATCCCAATGGTGATTATTGCGACGGGCCCGTGCTTAAACCTGAATTCCGTTCGTTTGTCGGAACAGATCCTATTCCTGTGGTACATGGCTGTACTGTTGGAGAGCTTGCCCAAATGATCAATGGAGAGGGATGGCTGAAAAACGGTGTTAAGGCTGATCTTCAGGTAATTCCTGTAAAGAATTATACGCATGCAATGAAGTATGAACTTCCGGTCAAACCTTCTCCGAATCTACCCAATTACCAATCTGACCGGCTTTATCCTTCCCTTTGTTGTTTTGAAGCCACCAGCGTCAGCGTAGGAAGGGGAACAGAATTTCCTTTTCAGGTGCTTGGATATCCTGATCCAAAATTCGGCAAATTCAGTTTTACGCCTGTAAGTATTGTTGGCACGGAAACGAATCCCATGCATAAAAACGTAAAATGTTATGGGGAGGATCTGAGAAATTTGGAAAAAGTTCCTCAATTTACTCTTTCTTTTTTCATGGGCTGGTATCAAAAGTTTCCAGACGAAAAAAACTTTATAAAATCCGAACGCAGATTTAATCTTTTAATTGGCAATGACCTTGTATTAAAGCTTATCCGGGAAGGGAAAACAGAAAAAGAAATACGCCAGTCCTGGCAATCCGAACTGAATGCCTACAAAGAGATGCGCAAAAAATATCTGATTTATCCTGAAGAGAGGCTTTAGACTATAGACTTTAGACTATATGCTATAGGTGAGGTTTGCTTTCAGCTTTCAGCCTACAGGCTAAAGCCTACAGCCTACAGCCTTCTTAATTCTTAATTCTTAATTTCTCATGAATCCCTGGCTTGTCGCATCTCTTTTAGTGGGGTATTTCATACTCCTGATAGTGATTTCTCAATTTACCAGTCGCTCTGCAACGACTGAAACATTTTTTACTGCTAATCGTCGCTCTCCATGGTTCGTGGTTGCTTTTGGGATGATTGGCACAACCATTTCGGGCGTTACATTTATCTCAGTTCCTGGTGAAGTGGGTAATTCTGCAAGTACTTACTTCGAATTTATTATGGGTAACCTTGTAGGATATTGGGTTGTAGCTATGGTTTTACTGCCTGTTTATTATAAGCTCAATCTTGTTTCCATTTATGGCTATCTTGAAAAAAGATTCGGTTTTTATTCCTATAAATCGGGCTCCTTCTTCTTTTTGCTCTCAAGAACAGTTGGAGCTGCCTTCCGGATGTACCTTGTTGCTGAAGTTCTTCAATTAGCTTTATTCGATTCTCTTGGAATTCCTTTTGGAGTTACTGTGATGATCAGTATATTACTGATTTGGGTTTATACTTACAGGGGAGGAGTGAAGACCATAATTTGGACTGATTCTCTCCAGACCATTTTTCTTCTTGCGGCAGTAATTTTAACCATTAGTTATTTATTATCCTATTTTGGATGGACTCCCGGGGAAACATTCCGAAGAATTAATGAACATCCTTATTCAAAGATATTTGATTGGGATTGGAAATCAGACAAAAACTTTTTTAAACAATTCATCTCAGGAATCTTTGTTACTGTGGTGATGGTAGGTCTTGATCAGGATATGATGCAAAAAAATCTTACCTGCAAAAGCCTGAAAGAGGCAAGAAAAAACATGTTGACTTTTAGTTCTATCTTTGTTTTTGTGGTTGGCCTGTTCATGGTTCTTGGTATTCTCCTTTATATATTTGCTGATTCCAACAAAATTGCGATACCTCAAAAATCAGATTATCTCTTTCCTATGCTTGCTCTTAATCATTTGAGCAGTTTGACGGGGATATTTTTTCTTCTTGGAATTACGGCAGCCAATTACGCCAGCGCCGATTCAGCCCTTACCTCACTTACAACTGCTTTTTGTGTCGATTTTCTTGATATTAATAAACGTCAGGATAATAATAAAAGCAGGACTCTTAGAAAAACACACATAGCTTTTTCCTTTCTGCTCTTCTGTGTAATAATTTTATTTAGAATTATAAACAACCAAAGCGTGGTTGTGGCCGTCTTTAAAGCAGCAGGATACACTTATGGTCCCTTGCTCGGATTGTTTGCTTTTGGCCTGTTAACTCGTAAACAAGTTAATGATAAGTTGGTTCCGTTTATTACCATTCTTTCTCCTTTCATTTCCTGGTTGATAGATATTTGGTCTGAGAGGCTGTTTGATGGTTATAAAATTGGTTTTGAATTGATTATAATTAATGGTGCTATTACTTTTTTAGGATTATTGATGATACAGAACAAAAAACAGTTAAAAACTGTTAATCCAATTAATTAATTGTTACCTTTGAAAGGAAGACTAGGTTTTAGTGTCCTGTATAAATTTGAATTTATTTAAATGATCAGGGGCAATAATATTGGGCTGATTTTAATCATCTTTTTTTCTTTTTGTTATTCCTGCGAAAAAGAAAAGATGAATTCTTCTACTGATGCAGTACTCCATTTTTCTACTTCGGTTCTTAACTTTGATACCCTTACTTCCATTGAACCAACAATTAAAAATTTGAGGATAGTAAATCCAACAAATGAAAATGTAACAATTTCTTCCGTCAGGCTTTCAGGAGGCCAACAAAGCAGATTTAAGCTCAATATTAACGGAGAGGCAGCCAATGAGACTGCGAATGTGAAGATTCCATCCAATGATAGCATTTATATTTTCGTTGAAACCGGGAGAAAAAATCAATCAGCAGATATACCGACGGTAGGGGAAGATTCTATCATTTTTACATATAATGGTATCCAACAAAAGGTCAGACTTACGGCCTGGGAGAATGATTTTAAGCTCATTAAATCTTCCATGATTAAAACAACCACCTGGACTAAAGAAATGCCCTATCTGGTTTATAATTATGCTTATGTGGATTCTGGTCAACAATTAACGATTGAACCCGGAACAAAAATATTTTTTCATGATAAAGCCGGTTTATTTATTAAAGGTACTCTCAATGTTAAAGGAACCGCCCAAGAACCCGTGGAATTCAGAGCAGATAAAGCCGATAATTCCAGAAATGATGTTTATGAAAGATGGAATGGGATCGTATTATTTTCGGGGAGCCATTCTAATAAAATTGATCATGCCATAATCAGAGATGCCAACATTGGTCTGCAAGTTGGAACGATCGAGCATAGCGGTTTCGCTTCTTTAACGCTGTCCAACACAAGAATTGAGAACATGAACTGGTCAGGCATTTGGGCGATGAAATCAAAAATTCTGGCCTATAATAATATAATTTCGAATGTGAAATATTATAATACAGCGCTATTGCTCGGTGGCGATTATCAATTCTATCAAACTACCTTCGCGAATTATTATAATGACATGGTTGCCGGGGTCAGAAATACCGAGACTCTTGTTCTTTCAAATTACCTTGTAGATAACAAAAGCGGAATGAAGTATGTAGGTGATATGAAAGAAGCAATTTTCGGGAATTGTATCATTACAGGGAACCGTATCAATGAATTACTGATTTCAATGGACAAACGCGGTGAAACAAATTATTTGTTCGACCGTTGCCTGATCCAGGTGGCAGATACATTTAAATTAGAGGGTTTCAGCCATTTTAGAGAAATTCTCCGCAATGTAAATCCAAGATTCAAAAATCCTTATAAAGGCAATTTTGAATTGGATACTTTATCAATTGTCAAAGATTTCGGGAAACCTAACTATGCCAGACTTTTTCCTTCTGATGTGAAGAATATTTCCCGTCTGGCAGATGCAGGTCCTGATCTTGGAGCTTCTGAACGTGTTGAAAGACATGAAACACATGATATAAAGTAATAATGCCGGGATCGTTGAATAAGATCCTCTTTACATTTCCTCTTTTCTTATTTATATTGTTTGGCGGGAGTTCTCCTGCCCAGAATAGTCATTATGTGTTTTTTTATAATGTAGAGAATCTTTTTGATTATTTTGATGATCCTCAGACAAATGATGGATCCTTTACTCCCAAAGGTGAATATCACTGGACAAAAGAACGGTTCAATGATAAAATCAATATGATCTACAAAACCGTCATCGCGTGTTGTGAAGGTAATTTCCCTGATATTATTGGTCTTGCAGAGATTGAAAACAGATGGGTATTGGAACAACTCGTCAACAAAACCCCATTAAAGGAAGTCCCTTATGGCATCGTACATAAAGAATCACCTGATATGCGAGGAATAGATGTGGCTCTCCTTTATCGGAAAGACCGGGTAATGCATGTAGATTTTGATTTTATTGCTGTTTCAGCCAGTGGTAAACATGCTTTTCAATCCAGGGATATTCTATATTTTAAATGCAAGATGGAAAGTGCAATTCTTCATTTTTATATTAATCATTGGCCTTCCCGGAGTGAAGGATATCTTGAATCAAAAGAGAAAAGAATTCTTGCAGCAAAAGTTCTTAGGTCAAGTATTGATACACTGATAAAAAAAGAAACAAATCCCAGGATTCTGATAATGGGGGACTTCAATGCCACTCCTAATGAAGATTGTCTGGCGAAGATTTTAAAATCCAGTGTCAGTCCAAAAGACAGTAATTATTCACTGGTTAATCTTTCCAAAAGATGGCTTAAAAATAAACAAGGTACAATCTGCAGATCTGGTCAATGGGAAATATTTGATCAGTTTATATGTTCGCGAAATCTAATTAATGGAGATACAGTTTTAATTAAATACTCCGATACTCAGATTTGTTATTTGCCATTTTTACTGGAAAAATATAAAAACAATCTGGGGGTAAAGCCCTTCCGAACATACTTGGGACCAGCCTACCACGGCGGAATCAGTGATCATTTGCCAATAGTCACAATCATAATAGGGAAATGAACCCAAATATTTATTTTTCAATTACCGCCGTCTTGCAATTTTCATGATTAACAACGGGCATAGCATACATTTTTAACCATAATTCCAATGCTTCAGCCTTATCCTGATTGACCAATTGAAGCCGCTGATGGGTTATTTCGATGAATGCTTCCTTCTGTTCAGGAGTGTATTTATCGATATATTTTGAAGACTTGAAACAGAAATCGTATGCGATGTAATTATTTGGATAAAGTCTGTAATTGGTATAGATCTGTCTGTCTATATATTCAGCAAGATTTTTTAGATTTTCGTTAACGGATCCATTTGTAGTAATTTCTTCCAGTGTTTTCCTGCTGATTGGTGGGGCGAACTGAATTTGAACCTGCCCTTTTTGATTTTTTAATCCGCTTGCCATACTAAGAAGATCGTCCATTTCTGTTTTATGAAAATCCTGATTGGACTGTCTTTCCAGAAGTTCCGCCACTTTCTCATTGCCACATGGTTCAATCTCGTATGAGATAGCCATCGGAACTATCTGTAATTCGCTAAAGCCTTCCACATAAGAGGATTTTTCATTCGACATGTTGAGCATCTTCAGGAGTGAAGGCTGAGTCTGATCAAATCCATCCTTCGCTCTTCCTTCACGTTGTGCAATCCAAATAGAATTCCCGTTATTTTTTATCGAATATCTCATGTATTCGGATAATTGTCTCGATGATTCCAGCATTTGTTTAACCGGAATATTTCTCTTAACTATGATGGAACGATTGATGCGGGCAATGTCCTCAATCCATGGCCAGATAAGCAGATTACTTCCCATCGCAATTTGCGTGGGTTTGTAACCAAAACGGTACATTTCAAAGTTCAGAAATGCTGAATCCAATACAATGTCTCTATGATTGGAAATATATAAATAACTCTGATTTTTATTAAGATTTTCGAGTCCTGAGATGAAAAGGCCATGGGTACTTGTATCAATTATATTCTGAACAAATGGAACCATGAACTTAGTTTGAAAAGACTCAATGGTCTTCGTACAGGCCATGTCTTCCCGTATTTTTTCAACTGCTAAATCGTTATGAAACAACTTTTTCAAAACCTTTGCGAAGGCTGGATCACCCAGAATTTTGTTCATCATCTGAGGCATTTCATCATCACGATAAGGGCGAATTTCATCAAAATTATGCAAAACCTGCATGTCTTTTTATATTATAATCTTCGATTTCAAATAAATGTACAAAAATAGCAGTTAGGACGAATTTTTTTACAGAATCCCCTAAATTATTATTGCAGTTTGGTTAAAAACGGAAAAATATTTAAGCATTTGCCGCAAAATTCAGAATTTAAAATACAGCTCTGTTCGCAGCTCGGTCCTGCAATTTCCCTTGGTTAAGTCATTGCCGCTGCCCCATGATTTTTCCCCGGAATGAATAGTATGTCCCGCTTTGAAATAGAAAGTGAAATACTTTAAAGGTTGCCATTTTAGATTAAGATAGAACCGATGCCCTTTGCCGTGAAATTCAGGAAATGAAAAGCTGTAAAGTAAATCGTTTTCGTAGGTATAAATCCTTGAGTTGTATCCATCTGTAGAAAAAATAGCATATCGCAGTTCTAAATTAAGTTTTGACTTAAATGTTAAATCGAGATCCTGATAAGCTAAAAACCCGTTTTCTGTTGTCTTATAGAATAAATAATTTACATATTCAAACCTGTTTTTCAGCATAAAACAATCACTTAATCTCCATTCGCTGTGTAGTCTAAATTTATTAACCGATTCATCATAATCAAATGGCTCATCCGATCCTTTTGTATATTTCTGAGGTTTCGTTTCGAACTTACCTTTGAAATAAAAATATAGCTTTTTTGAAGGCGAAATTTCTATTTGTGTCACGAAATCCCTTCCATTTGTAGGAGCTAATGTAGAATAAGTGAGCCATGGAAAATGATAAAAATCTGCATAACCTGAAAACTTTACTTTGGCAAAAGGATATACCTCGATTCCGGTATAAAAGCCTCTTTCATTTCGTCCTTCTGTTCCTTCTGAAAGTGGATTCCCATAAAATGAGTGAAATCCAGGGTCAAAATATCGATAATAAAAAGATAAATTTAATTGCGGATGCATATGCCATATCATACCTTGAACGAAAGCAGGTTTCTGATTCATCGACATGGCTGCTTCGCCAAAAAGCTGAATTCTGTGGAGAACAAAACGATAATCAATACCCATGTTCGTGTTTTCATCACCAGAAAAGCTCTTGGATTTGTATGCTGATGTTCCGGTGGTCATATTCAGATTGAACTGCTGATGACTAAACAGGCCTCCCCAATGGAAGTTATTATTGTTCCATTCTGTATATATTCCCATATCCTGCTCAGCCAGTACCTTCTCATCTTCAATTTCTGATTTTGTCCGGTGGTAACCTCCTGTTTTCAGAGAGGTGAAAACAGTATCTCCCGAAGCTTTATCCAATGTCAGATTGGCATCCCGGTTTTTAGTTGAATAAAACAATGTCATTTTTAAAGATCCTTTGCCAAGCGTGGTAGCTATCCCTCTGAAATAGAGATTCTCATCGGTAGAAGTGTAAGGTCGGATGCCTTGACCTGTTTTTACAATATTTATTACATTGCTTGATTTCCCAATTCCTGATCCGCTCCAGAAATTCAATCCCTGACCAAATTTTAAATAATAGTCTCCTATTGTAATTTGTTGAATAAAAGACTTACTATGCCAGGAAACGAATCCTGAATAATAATCAAACCCCTTGGAATTGCTTCTCTTAAAAAATTCTTCTCCTGAATCGTGATCAGTGGTAAAACCCATCTCAATTTTACCTGGAATTTCGAAATTATACCTTGTATAAAGGCTTAAAGGAATTCCAGAGTAAGCAGCGGGTTTATCTTCAGATACGGATTTGTATCCTTTCGCCAGGGGAAAAGAGGTTTTGCCTTTCATTAAAAACATCTGATGTGCTCTTTTCCCATGGCTTCTTTCGTCTGGCTGGCTGAAAGAGATGAAAGGCTCTATTGCTTTTATTATGTCAGGATTAAGGGTTTTTAATGTGTGAAGTTCAAACGATGTGAGAAAATATCCGTAATTTTTCCTGTAATTCAGGATTTCCTGTATTTGGTTGAAATCCAATAAATGGAGCTGTTCCAGTTCTTCTGAAGAAGCCGTATTAATATTCAAGGGTTTTTCAGAATATTTTACAAGATCGTCCATCACCTGTGGACTATCTCCTTCACCATCATCTGATTCTGCCAGAGATTCAATGATCTTTTCAATTTGCCGCTCTTTTTCATCAGTAAGATTCTGTGCATTAATTTTTACACAGATCAGCATTAAAGAAATTAATATTAAAAGATATTCAGCTTTGTCAGCCATCTTTTATTTTTTTAATTTCAAAATTCTCCAAACAACTGAGAAAGGGAACAGAACTGCTACACCTCCATTATCTTAAATAAAAAAGGAGGAAGTTTTAAACTTCCTCCTAATATATGGAAAATAAAGATATAATTAACTAATATTAATTGGTTTTATATTTGAATTTTACATTGGCAAGTTCATTATTGGCATCAACTATTTTGCCCTTGAGATTTTCCTTGAAGCGAATAACTTTAGTCATGAGATTTTCATCGCCTGTGGCAATTATCTGGGCTGCAAGTATGGCCGCATTTCTTGCACCATCCACTGCTACAGCGGCAACCGGGATGCCCGGAGGCATCTGAATGATGGAAAGGATCGCATCCCAGCCATCAAGAGTGGATTTAATGGGCACTCCAATAACGGGAACAGGAGTCATGGAAGCAATAACTCCCGGGAGATGAGCCGCCATTCCTGCTGCTGCAATAATAACTTTGATGCCCCTGGCATGTGCACCCTTTGCAAATTGTTCCACTTCTTCTGGTGTCCTGTGGGCAGAAAGTGCATTCATCTCAAAGGGGATTTCGAATTCATCCAGAATTTTAGCGGCTTCCTTCATCACGGGTAAATCGGAAGTGCTTCCCATTATAATACTGACTTTTGGATTCATGAGTTAATTAAGAATTATAAATTATAAATTAAATCCCGATTCTGAGATTGATTCAAAGACTTATTCGTCACAACGAAAATACTTTAGGTGATTATCCTGTTTCTTGTACCTCTATGTTTCATCTCAGAAATTAAGTTAGATAAAAATACAAAATGTGTTTATTAAAATGATGTCTTTAAATTTTTATTCTCCTGTTTTAATATTTAATTAACCTTAAAGTTTAAATAATTATCAAATATCATCTAAATTACCCTCATTGATTTCAGATCGTCAAAATTGTACCTTTATCTTTCGGGATTATTATGGAAACAGGAATAAAAAGGATCCGTCTTTGGGACAAAGAATTTGAACTCTCCTATTCGTATGAGGAGATAAGTCGGGCAATCAGGAACATAGCCGACCGTATGAGAGAAGATCTTAAAGGGAAAAATACGCTCTTCATTTGCATACTCAACGGGGCATTTATGTTTGCATCCGACCTGCTAAAAGAGCTTGATACGAATGATACTGAAATTTCTTTTCTGAAAATCTCTTCCTACCAGGGGACCAATTCGACCGGAATTACCAGGGAGTTGATCGGATTGGATGAAGACCTCACGGGCAGGACTGTTGTAATCCTGGAAGATATTGTGGATTCGGGGCTAACCATGGCGAATGTTACCAAACAGATTCTGAGCAAGGGCGCTAAGGAAGTTAAAATTGCAGCTTTGCTTTGTAAACCGGATGCCCTGCAGGTGGATATTACTGTTGATTACATCGGTCTTGCCATTAAAAATGATTTTGTAGTTGGTTACGGTCTCGATTACAACAGGAGAGGACGTAACTTTAGAGATATCTACACTTTAATAAGTTAATTGTTTTTTATAAAACCTTCTGAAATGCTTAATTTAGTTCTTTTTGGCCCTCCGGGAGCTGGTAAAGGTACCCAGGCGAAATTTTTAGCAGAAACATTTAATTTGACCCATATTTCCACCGGTGATTTATTAAGAGAAGAAATTGCATCGGGCACTCCTCTTGGTTTAGCAGCCAAGGAACTGATCAGTGCGGGAAACCTTGTTCCTGATTCAATTGTCATTGGGATGATAGGATCAAAGCTTGAAGAAAATAAAGAAACTTCCGGTTTCATTTTCGATGGATTTCCCCGAACGGTTCCACAAGCTATAGCTTTAGATGATTTACTCTCAAAATATAATTCCCGTGTTTCCGTAATGCTCTCCCTTGAGGTTGACAAAGCGGAACTTGTTAAACGTTTACTTCTTCGTGGACAAACTTCAGGACGCGCTGACGATCTTGATGTAGCCACCATCGAAAATAGGATTAACGTTTATAATGAGAAAACAGCACCTATCATCGATTACTATCAAAAACAAGGAAAGCACCGGCCCATTCAAGGTGTTGGCACAATTGAAGGAATAGCTGACAATCTGAAAAAAACAGTGGAAGAGATTTAGGACAGGAAGCTTTCCTGAGAGTTGATATGTACACTTAAACTCTAATTGCTGTTTTTTTAATAGGAATATCCGTATGCTTTCCTAATTGAGATTTTTCTTTGTCAAAAGTTGTCATTAATGGTCATTAATTGTTTTTTACTGCACCTTGACCATTAATGACAACTTGATGACACGCTTTATAAGCGATGGGTAACATACCGGATACTCATTTTCTCAATATCCTGAACATACCAGGCTCGTACTTGCTGTGCACTTACTGTGCACTTGTTGTGCACTTGTTGTGCAGTTGCTGTGCAGTTAATGCACAAATAGTGCACAGTTGGTGCACAGATACAGCACAGAAAGACCGGTGATGATATCTCTCATTGTCTGGCCAATGGAAAAGACTGATCTTTCTTTAAATGAAAAGTATAACAGGAAAAATTAGAATTGAATGATCAATTTTAATTAGTTTTGAAAGGCTTTTCCAAAATTTTAAAATGAGAAAAGACTTTCTGTTTCTGTTATTTTTGTTCGGATATTTTTGTGTTCAGGCACATATTTCTGTTCCTGAAAAATCTTTTTGCATCGGGACAAATCCGGTATGTAATTGTAAAGATTCTGGCTTTCTCTGCCCTTCACAGGCAGACACAATCACCTATGTAAAAAAATCGTCGGCAATTAAAATTGCCTATAACAGTTCTTTAATTTATCCGGGAGCAAGAGTGGGAATTGAATCTCCTCTTTCCACCACCTCTGTTTTAAAAAAATTAAAATGTGGCAGGGAAAAGACCTTGGTTAAAGATCAGTTTGTTTCGACAAATATTTCCTTTTATCATCATCCCGGTTTTCACGAAAATCTATTCATTACATTGGGCTGGATTAAGAGGAAGACCAGGGAAAAAGGATTCTTCACTGAATTTTCGCCCGAGATAGGATATAGCCGCACATTTTTGGGCGGTACTACGTACAAGGTTAATGATGCGGGAGAAATATCTGTTAAAAGACTGGCTGGATACAGCTATGCTCTTCTATCAGTAGGAGAGGGTTTGGGGTATGACTTTAAAACAAAACCTTTCCTTGCATTTTCCAGAATTAATTTATTGTGCATGTTCCCCTATAACAGTACAATCTATTTAAGACCAGCGTTAGAAATTGGATTAATTTATAAGCCATCTGACTTTTTAAAAATAAGAGTGAAATCAAGGAGAATCAAATGAGGCATACATTTTTCATCATATTCTTATTGTTTCTCGGCTATTCATGTCAGAAAGAAAAAATAACATTTGGAACAAATGTTTCAGATGTCTTTTACCTGGATAACGCAAATGCCTCGATGCGAATTATAGCAGAAGGGAATACTCTAAGTCGTGTCTTTATTGTGGTGGTACACGGCGGACCTGGTGAAAGTTCTTATTTTTATAATACGGAGTACATCAGCAATAATCTCGAAAATAAATACGCACTGGTCTATTGGGATCAAAGAAATTCAGGGGCATCGCAGGGAAATTCGAACAGCCAGAATCTTAACCTGCCCCAAATGACAGAAGATCTGAAAAAGGTTGTTCAGCTTATAAAAGGGCGGTACGGTCAGAATTCCTCTGTATTTATTCTCGGGCATAGTTTTGGCGGCTTGTTGACTTCTTCCTTCATGACAACAGATAACTATCAATCCATGGTAAAAGGATGGATCATTGTTGATGGCAGCCCTAATTATCCCTTAAATGATACGTTAACAAGACAAATGTTAATTACCACCGGAACTCAACAAATAGCTCTTAATAAACATGCCAGCGATTGGAATACTATTCTTTCTTACTGTAATGCACATACCGGAAATTTTACGGTAGAGGAATCGCAGCAACTGGAATCTTTTGCAGAGAATGCAGAGACTTATATGGATGGCGTTAAAAAATTTGATGTTGTACAATTAGTGAAATCTAATTTATTCAGAGAGGATTGGCCTTTAACTTCCCTTCTTGTGAATTATTTGTATTCCTCCCAATCAAGCTTCATTAACGAATTGTATAAAACTGAATTTTCATCTTCCATGAGTAAAGTCCAGATCCCCACATTGTTATTGTACGGGCAGTATGACTTTATTTGCCCAAAGGAATTGGGGATGGATATATATAACCGTATCACTGCTACAGATAAAAAAATGGTAATTTCTCCCATAAGCGGTCATAATCTGATGAGCCAGGATGAAGAGTTGTTTTGTACGGAAGTTGATCATTTTATAGAACTACACAAATAAATACAGGTTCCTGTTTAATTAAAATCTTCATTGGTCATTAGGAAATCCTATAAAATCAAGTATTTTGGAACGTTATAATAAATTAAAGTTAACAGTGTAAACTATTCTCTCTAATTAATTATTTTTGTCAGCATTTAAAATGGAATTAGAGTGACGGAGAGATATACAAGACAACCCCTGGGAAGATTTCTTTCGATTATAGCACGAAACATGCTGAGTCAAATAAATGATAGACTTGAGCATTTGGATATTGAAAGAAATTTCTATGCACTTATTTTAATTGAAGAGGGTGGGGGTATGATTACTCAACAGGAGCTTGCGGAGGGCCTCGTCAGTTGCAAAGTCAGTGTAGTCAGGATTATAGATTACCTGTCAGAGAATGGATATGTGAGACGGCGGAGAGACAAAACGGATAAAAGAAAGTACCGGCTTGTACTCACTCCAAAGGCAGAGGAAACACTCCCAAAGATACGGTCGGCCATTGCAGAGGTTAGCCAAACGGCACTAAAAGGATTTTCCCAGGAGAAAAGCGCTGAATTTTATCAAATGTTACTTGATATAAAAAACAATCTGAATTTAAAATAAAATGAGAAACTTATATCTTATTTTCATTCTTTTGCTTGTATTGCCTGGAATCTTTTCCTGCAAGCGAAAACTAAACAAATCAGCTGGAAAATTAAACACTCCAATAGTGGATGTGATTGTTGCAGGAAAATCAAATTTTCATTCCAATATTGAGGTGAATGGAACCGCTCTTTCAGAGGAAATGATTGAGCTTCATCCTGAAATCAGCGGGCGTCTGGTGTACTTAAATATTCCCGATGGCGCTTCTGTCAGTAAAGGAACTTTGCTTGCCAAAATTAATGATGCAGATTTGCAGGCTCAGCTGGAGCAACAAAAAGTTCAGCTTGATCTGGCAATAAAAACTGAAAAACGTTTAAAACAATTACTTTCTGTAAATGGAGTAAACCAATCCGATTATGATGCGGCATTGAGTCAGGTCAATAATATACAGGCAAATATTAAAGTAATAGAAGCTCAGATTGATAAGACCGTTATCCGTGCTCCTTTTAACGGGAAACTTGGATTAAGACAAGTAAGTCCGGGGGCTTATGTTTCTCCTCAGACGCTTCTTGGGACCCTTCAGGAGGCAGATAAAATAAAAATAGATTTTACTGTACCTGAATCTTTTTCTGAATATATAAAGGTTGGGAATGAGATCACGCTTCAAACCAATTTGTCTGATCAGAAGTATACTGCTGTTATCAGTGCTATCGAACCCCAGATTGATGTTGATACCCGAAATATAAAAGTCAGGGCAAGATTGAAGGACAAGAACATTAATCCCGGAGCCTTTGTCAAGGTACTGTTTGATAAAAAAACAGAAGGGATTGTAGTGCCCTCCAATGCAGTGATTCCCGATGCCTATTCAAACCAGGTTATTGTCATTAAAAATAAAAAAGCTGTATTTACTGATGTTGAGACCGGTACCCGAAATGCTGATGCGGTTGAACTGACCAGCGGGATTAATCCTGGCGATTCCATTGTGGTCACCGGTGTGTTATTTCTTCGTCCCAATGCTGCTGTGAAAATCAGGAATGTGAAAACACAGCAATTGGTAGTCAGCGAAACAGTGAACAGCGAAACAGTGAACAGCGAAACAGTGAACAGCGAAACAGTGAACAGCGAAACAGTGAACAGTAAACGGTGAACAGTAAACAGTGAACGGTGAACAGTAAACAATAAACAGTGAACAGTGACAATTCTTAGAGGCCTATCCCTTTAGAAATTCAAAGGTTTATAGAATATAAAATGAATATCTCCGAACTATCTCTCAAAAGACCAGTACTGGCAACGGTAATGAATATTCTCATTGTCCTGTTTGGTATAATTGGTTATTATTTTCTTGGGGTACGTGAATACCCTGCTATTGATCCCCCGATGATTTCTGTAAGCACCTCTTATGTAGGCGCAAATGCAGATATTGTTGAAAGCCAGATTACAGAACCTCTTGAAAAAGCTATTAACGGTATTCCCGGAATTCGGACCATCTCTTCTTCAAGCGCTATCGGAAAGAGTAACATCTCAGTTGAATTTAATCTCAATACCGATCTTGAAACAGCGGCCAATGACGTCCGGGATAAAGTAAGTCAGGCGGCAAGGCAATTACCTCAGGATATCGACGCTCCCCCGGTAGTGACCAAAGCTGATGCAAATAGCGATTTTATCATTATGATGGCAATTCAGAGTCCCGATAAGGGATTGCTGGAATTAAGCGATTACGCTGAAAATGTGTTGCAGAATAAATTTCAGACCATTCCTGAGGTGAGTTCTGTAAATATTAACGGTCAAAAGCGTCCTGCCATGCGCCTGTGGATTGATCCGGATAAAATGAATTCCTTTCATATTGCCTTCAACGATATCACAAATGTTTTGCAAAAGGAAAATGTCGAGTTGCCATCTGGTAAGATATATGGAAACAAGACTGAATTAACCATCAAAACTCTTGGAAGATTAAGCACTGAAAAGGAATTCCAGGATTTGATTATCCGGGAAGATTCCAAAGGGATTGTCAGGCTGAGTGATGTTGCCAAGGTAGAGCTTGGGCCTGAGCAGTATGAGCAAAGCTGGCGCTTAAATGGGGTAAGCGCCGTGGGGATATCCATCATTCCCCAGCCGGGAGCCAATTACATCAATATCTCCGATGAATTTAACAAGCGTCTGGATGAAATAAAAAATTCACCTCAAGGCAAGAACATGACCTTCACAACTCTGGTAGATGTGACTTCCAATGTTCGAAAATCCCTGACGGAGGTAAAAGAGACACTCGCAATTTCGATGATATTGGTGATTCTTGTGATTTTCTTTTTCTTCCGTAGCACAGTGATTGCCATTCGTCCTTTGATCGATATTCCCATTTCGTTGGTATTTACATTTTTCATCATGTATGCGGCAGGATATTCCATAAATATTCTGACTCTTTTAGCGATTGTTCTGGCAACGGGTTTGGTCGTGGATGACGGAATCGTGGTCACAGAAAATATATTCCGAAAATTTGAAAAGGGAATGCCTATTGGCAAGGCAGCAGTGGAAGGAAGCAAGGAGATATTTTTTGCAGTAATTTCCACCTCTATTACTTTGGCCATTGTTTTCCTTCCTGTAGTATTCCTCCAGGGTTTCGTGGGAAGTTTGTTCCGGGAATTTGGGATTGTATTGGCAGGGGCGGTATTGGTTTCTGCCTTTGTTTCCCTTACGATTACTCCTGTGCTCAATGTTGTTTTAACCAGGAAAAATTCAAAACACAGTCGGTTCTACTATAAGACTGAGCCTTTTTTCAAAAATCTTGAAAACGGATACCAACATCTCTTACAGCGATTTGTCCATAGAAGATGGATCGCATGGATTATTGTAATAGCATGTCTTTGTATTGCCGGCATTCTTGGAAAAGTATTGCAAAGCGAGCTTGCCCCGATTGAGGATAAGAACCAGATCCGTATTCAGGTTACAGGACCGGAGGGGGCCAGCTATGATTATATGATGAAAGCAACGAGTCAACTCCAGGATTTTCTTCTTGATTCCATACCTGAAAGTAAATTTTCCTTTCTTTCACTACCGAGTTTCTCGAGTTCAGGAGTTAATGGCGGAACCGGAAGGTTTGGTTTAATTCCCAGAAATGAAAGGGATAGGAGTCAAAATGCCATAGCGATGGAGCTCGCCAGAAAATTTCCAAGATTTAATAACATACGTATTTTCCCTGTTGAAGAACAGACCATCGCGGTAGGATTGTCCTCCAAAGGAGCTCTTCCTGTTCAGTTTGTGGTTCAGAACCTTGACTTTGACAAACTGAAGGAGGCAATTCCAAATTTCCTGGATGCAGCCCGGAGTGATAAAACTTTCCAGAACGTAGATGTGAACCTCAAGTTCAATAAGCCTGAGGCAGATATAAAAATTGACCGGATTAAAGCACGTGAACTGGGATTAACTGTCAATGATATTTCTGATGTTCTTCAAAGTGCTTTCAGCGGTCGCCGTCTCGATTATTTTATCATGAACGGAAAGCAATATCAGGTAATCACACAGGTGAAACTGGCTGACCGGCAGCTTCCTACCGATATTCTGAAGTTGTTCGTCCGCAACAACAAAGGGGAATACATTCCTATGGCCAGTGTCATCAATATCGAACCTTATGCAATGCCTCCTGCACGTTACCATTATAACCGGTATGAATCAGCCACCATCTCAGCTTCACTGTCGGAAGGAAAAACAATCGGTGACGGGGTAACCGCTATGCAAAATATTGCGGCCAATGTTCTGGATCCAAGTTTCCAAACCTCTCTGTCCGGACCTTCAAGAGACTATGCAGAGAGTTCTTCGAATATAGCTTTTGCTTTTCTGCTGGCATTGATATTGATATATCTGGTTCTTGCGGCTCAGTTTGAGAGCTTTAAAGATCCGTTTACTATCATGATTACCGTACCTCTTGCAATAGCCGGAGCCTTCCTCTCATTATGGTTGTTTGGTCTTACCATCAATATTTTTTCTGAGATTGGGATGATCATGCTGATCGGATTGGTGACTAAAAACGGAATCCTGATTGTGGAATTTGCCAATCAAAAAAGAGAAAAGGGAATGCCAAAACACCAGGCGGTCATTGAAGCCGCAACTCAGCGTTTACGCCCAATCCTGATGACCAGTTTGGCCACTTCTTTAGGCGCTCTCCCGATTGCCATGAGCCTTGGCTCTGCCTCAACAAGCCGCGTCCCCCTTGGAATTGTGGTAATTGGAGGTATTATGTTCTCTTTAATCCTGACCTTATTTGTTATACCTGCTGTTTATACCTATATCTCAGGAAAACGGAAAGTTAATACGGAAGAGAAAGAAAACGTTGTTTCATAATTTTTTAAATGAGAATATTAATGAAAAATGGTTTAATATTTTTATTGCTTACCTTGCCGATTCTTACAATGGCACAGGTTCCTCTGAATCTGAATAATGCTATCGATACGGCCCTTCAGAACAACTTTGAGGTTCAGATTGCAAGAAATAACACGGAGATCACCAGGATCAGCAATACTTTTGGCAATGCCGGCGGATTGCCGGGCATAAGCGGTTCTTTGGGAGGAAGCAGTTCGTTATCACAAGGGAACCTGGAACAAAGGCTTAATACCGGAGTCAATGTAAAAAGAGATAATGTGTTAAATAAATCCATTACCTCCGGGGTAACCGCCAGTATGTTCTTATTCAATGGGTTTCAGATCAGGGCCACCAAATCCCGGCTGGATTATCTTCAGAAACAGAGCATATCCAATCTGAACGGTCAGCTTCAAAATACGATCGCTGCAGTAATGGCAATGTATTATGATATTCTCCGGCAGCAGAATTACAGGAAGATCATACAAAGCTCAATCGACGTTTCTACCAATAAACTGGATATCATTAAAAACAGGTACAGTGTGGGCATGGCCAACGAAGCCGATCTGTTACAGGCACAGATGGACCTTAATGCTGCCGAGCAGGATATGAAGGCCCAGCAGCTGGTAATCGAACAGGCCAAGACCAGTTTGCTTCAGCTGATGGGAGTGAAGCATTTTTTTGATATTTCCATTCGTGATACCATTACAATTGATAAGAATATCGCCAAAGAATCCATCATTAATTATCTTGAGCAGAATCCTGATTACGTTTCTGCCGATCAGCAAATAAAAATCAATGAGCAGATTGTCAAAGAACGCAAGGCGTTGAGATATCCTTCAATAAAGGTCAATACAGGTTATAATTATTCGTACAACAGCAGTTCTGCAGGGCTCAACCTTTTCACCAAGAACTATGCTCCGACTGTGGGAGCTACCATGCAAATCCCTATTTTCAATGGCAATATCTCCAAAACCCAGCAAAAGGTCGCTTCATTAAACGTTAAGAATGCCGAGGTAGAAAAGCAAAATGTGCTGACTTCTCTGAAAGCGGATGCCATCAAAACTTATGATTCTTACGAAAGTGCCTTGCAACAAATTGAATCACAGAAGATCAGTTACCAAAATGCAGTAAAGCTGGTGAATATTATCATTCAAAGATTTCGTTTGAATCAGTCTACCATACTTGATGTGAAGGCTGCTCAGGCAAGTTTTGAAGCTGCCGGAAATACCCTGGCTAATCTGCAATACTCGGCTAAAATTGCTGAGATTGAACTGAAACGGCTGGTTTCTGGTTTGGGAAGGTGAAGATGATGTGAAGATGCGGGAAGCTATTGTTCAGAGCTGTTTAAATCGAAGATTAACAATAATTTCGTGGTCTTTAAATAGGTGTAATTATTTTTATTGTAAATTAGCCGGATAAATAACAACCTCTATGAAAATTTTATCTTTCTTTCTTCTGCTGAACCTGTTACCGACCGGGATTTTTGCCCAGGTCCACGAATCGGAAATGATTCTGAAAACACCCACCGGGGATATTTCCGGAACATTGACTTTCCCGGCAGATTTGAAGCGTGCGCCCGTGGTTCTGATCATTGCGGGTTCAGGGCCTACCGACCGGGATTGTAATTCATCCATCGGATTGAAAACCAATGCCTATAAATACCTGGCGGAGGGGTTGGAAAAGCAGGGCATTGCCTGCGTGCGGTACGATAAACGGGCAATCGGGAAAAGCAGGTCAGCCGCGAAAAGTGAAGAGGAGCTGAGATTCGAAACCTACGTCGATGACGTGGTACAGTGGGTTTCTTATCTAAAAAATGATAAGCGTTTTACCAGGATCATTCTCGCCGGTCACAGCGAGGGATCTTTGATCGGGATTGTGGCAGCTCAAAAAGAAAAAGTATCAGGATTGATCTCCATTGCAGGGGTTGCCATTCCTGCAGATGAAATATTGAAGGAACAACTCAAAGGAAAACTGCCGCCCTCGCTTTTAGCGGAATCCAATAAAATATTGGACAGCCTGAAAGCCGGGCAGACGATAAAGACTCCGAGCCCGGAGTTGAACAGCCTGTTCAGGCCCTCAGTCCAGCCTTACCTGATTTCATGGATGAAATACAACCCTTCAAAGGAGATCAGCAAATTGAAAATTCCTGTTTTAATCGTTCAGGGTACAACAGATTTACAGGTAGCGCCCGAAAATGCCAGGCTGCTGAAGGCAGCAAAGACGGATGCCACGCTGAAAATTTATGAAAACATGAATCATGTTTTAAAGGAAAGCAGCGCTGATCTTCAATCTAACTACGGCACTTACAAAAATCCAGAATTGCCGTTGAAAGCCGGGCTCGTGGACGAAATGGCCGGTTTTGTTAAAACAATAAAATGAACCTGCCCCCGAATGATCTCTTTCAATGGATGCTTCTGCCGGGCTCAGGTAAATAGCAACAACCGATTATCTTTGTCGTAATAAAATCGGAAAAGGAACCTGTTTATAAAACTCACCGGTATGAAAATCAAACACGGTTTTAAAGGTGAACATTTTTTGATCGTCCCGTATCAGTTTGTATCGACATTGCACAAAAACCCGCTTGTGGGCGAGGTGTTCATTCATTCCCTGGGACATTTTGCCAATGCACGGCACCATTATATCAATCGTCCGGAAGGCCGCAACGAATATATTTTTATCTATTGTATTTCCGGTTGCGGCTGGGTTTGTATTGCAGGGGAAAGATTCACCCTGACCGAAAATCAGTTTATCATCATTCCACCCGGTGCAGCCCACAGTTACGGCGCTGATGATTCAGATCCATGGTCAATCTATTGGATTCATTTCATGGGGAAAAAGGCAGGCCTGTTTGCAAAAGGTTTTGAGCAGCCGGTGACAATTGTTCCTTCCGAAACGTCAAGAATCGAGGATCGCCTGAATCTTTTCGAAGAGATGTATGCAGTGTTGTATAACGGATTTACCTATGAGAATTTATGTTATGCCAATCTTTGTCTGGTTCATTTTCTTGGGACATTCAAATTTCTCAGACAATATCATTCCGCTAAAAAAAGGGCAGAATTCTCGAGTAACTCCATAAATATGGTGATTTACTACATGCATGAGAACATCAGCAACAAGATTACCATAAAGGATTTTGCAGATTATTTAGGCTTTTCAGAGTCCTATTTTTATCGTATATTTATTAGAGAAACAGGCTATTCGCCAATTGAGTATTTCAACCGGCTGAAAATGAATAAGGCGTGCGATTATCTGCTTCACAGTACTATGAAAATTATTCAGATCTCACATATTCTTGGTTTTAATGACCAATACTATTTTTCCCGGACTTTTAACAGGATCACGGGGATGTCCCCGATAAAATACCGCAAAAGCAGTGTTGAAGTAACGAATGCGATCAGTAATCAGTTATTTCAGATTTAAAGAAATTTGTTTTTGGGAGCACCAGATCTTCATTTTCATCTATATTGGCACTGATTCAATGCTCCTGATAGTTACCCGGCACCTGTACAAATAGATTATAATTGTAAAAAAGATGGATTATTATTGCATGTTTCCATCGCTTATTTGTAACCATCTTTTCATTAAACTGGATTTATTAGATTGATAAATAGTCTTATAAGTCATTGCGGATGGGATTTGAAAAATCAGCATTTTGTTTTGAGGCGTGTATGTGGGTGCATTGTTTGGTTTTTACAATTGCATTTTATAGTTATATATTTGCTATTGGAAAACGTCAACAAATCTGGTCTTCATTCTCAAATTTAAATTAAACCTGTAATACCTACAAATATTTTAATTGTCAATTCTAAAATTAAAAGTAAAATGAAAAAACAAACAACTGCAATTTTATTGGGTCTGCTGGTTGGGTCATTTCTAGCTTTTTCGCAGGATAAAGGGAACGATCCGTTAACACTTTACAGCCAGATTGACATTAAATCATCCCCGAATACTCTGACTTCAAAGGAAAAGGCGAAAGGATGGAACCTGCTGTTTGATGGTAAAACAACCGCCGGGTGGCATGGGTACAATTTAAAAGTTTTTCCTGATTGCTGGATCATTAAAGATGGTGCATTTACAACAACGACCAAAGGCAGAGCCGAGAGCCAGGATATTATCACCAATAAAAAATACCGGAATTTTGCTTTTACCGTGGAATTTAAATTAGAAAAAGGAACAAACAGCGGTATTATATACCAGGTTTCAGAAGATCCCAAGTATAAATTTCCTTATGAAACAGGCCCTGAGTTCCAAATCATTGATCAGGCAAACTGGCCCGATAAACTGGAAAACTGGCAAATCATGGGGGCTAATTATGCGATGTACCCGCCCAAATCACTTCCTGCAAAACCATTTGGGGAATGGAACCGTCTGATGCTGGTCGTGAATGGCAATCATGTCACACAAATCATCAACGGTGTGGTGGTTGTAGAATTCGATAAATACAGCCCGGAATGGAAAAAACTTCGTGAAAGCGGCAAATGGGCAAACTATCCGGATTATGGAAAATTTGATGAAGGAAATATTTCCCTGCAAAACCATGGAACGCAGATCTGGTTCCGCGATATTAAACTAAAGGTGTTGAAATAAATTTATTCTAAACAGAATGGGAAAAAATAAAGATACAAGAAGAAATTTCCTGAAGCAAAGCGGTCTGATTGCCACTGGAATTTCAATCGTGCCGAGCCTTACAGTCAGTGGTTTAGGACATAAAGCCCCGAGTGACAAGATGAATATCGCCGGGATTGGAATTGGGGGGAAAGGCCATCCAAATCTTAAAGGGATGTCCAAAGAGAATATCATCGGCTTGTGTGATGTGGACTGGAAATACGCAGACAAGACTTTTAAGGAATTTCCTAATGCAAAGCGTTACTGGGACTGGCGCAAGATGTTTGATGAACTGGGAAAATCCATTGATGGGGTGATGGTAGCAACTGCTGACCACTCACATGCAATTATTGCAGCCACAGCACTTACCCTTGGAAAACACGTCTATTGCCAGAAGCCGCTCACCCATTCGATTTATGAATCCAGGCTGCTGACAAAACTTGCTGCCAAATATAAAGTGGCGACCCAGATGGGAAACCAGGCCAATTCCGGCAATGGCGTTCGCCAGGTTTGCGAATGGATCTGGAATGGCGAAATCGGGGAAGTTAAAGAAGTTCACGCCTGGACTGACCGTCCGATCTGGCCGCAGGGGCTTCAGCGTCCAACCCTGGAGATGCCCACTCCCAGCACATTGAACTGGGACCTTTTCATTGGTTCAGCCCCAATGAGACCCTATAACGAGATATATACACCCTGGAACTGGCGGGGCTGGTGGGATTTTGGCACAGGAGCATTTGGAGATATGGCTTGCCATGTTCTGGATCCTGTATACCGCTCCTTGAATTTAGGCTATCCCGAAAAGGTGCGCGGCAGCTCAACCTCTATTAATACCGAATCGGCACCCCAGGCTGAAACTGTAGAGTTTACATTCCCGGCCCGCAAGAAGATGGCCAAAGTTGCTATGCCTGCTGTTAAAGTTTACTGGTACGACGGAGGGCTTTTCCCTACAAAGTCTGAACTGCTTCCTGAGGGAGTAAACCTCATGGCCGATGGTCTGGGCGGATGCATCTTCGTAGGATCAAAAGATACACTGATATGCGACTGCGGAGGCTTTAATGCACGGCTGGTTTCAGGAAGGGTTCCAAAGGTAACGCCTTATCTTCGCCGTATACCGGGAGCAACAGGATATATTGATGGACCTCATGAACAGGATTGGATACGCGCCTGCAAGGAATCGCCAGAGAGCAGGGTAGAAGGAACCTCTAATTTTGCCTATTCGGGTCCTTTCAATGAAATGGTTCTTTTGGGAGTCCTCGCCATCAGATTGCAGGGATTGAACAAATCATTAAAATGGGATGCTGAAAAAATGCAGATTACCAATATTTCACCAACCGATGAACTAAAGATAATTACTTCGAATGATTTCAAAGTAATTGATGGTCATCCCCATTTTATGACAAAATACGCGAAATTTAATGCCCTTGAGCGCGCTAATGAGTATATCCGCCATACTTACCGTGATGGCTGGAACCTGCCTCCTATGCCTTGATTGAAAGATGCATTTTTTGTCACATAGTTTTGAAAATTAAATTTATTGAGATATGAATTCCAGACAAAATCTTAAAAAAACATTGAATCATCAGCAGCCTGAAAAAGTTGTTGTTGATTTTGGAGGTACTTCTGTTACCGGGATCCACGTGATTGCTGTAAGAAATCTTCGAAAATATTATGGATTAAAAGATATACCCATCAAAGTGATTGAACCATTTCAGATGCTGGGGGAAATTGATGAGGAACTCAGGACGGTTATGGGTATTGATGTTCTTGGGGCTTATGGCAGGAATAACATTTTTGGATATCCCAACTTTGAATGTGAATGGAAACCTTTTACAGCCAATTGGGGCCAGGAATTGCAGGTGCCTGTTGATTTCCTTTATAAAAAAGATACGGATGGAAGTCTCCTGATGTATCCTGCCGGAGATGAAACAGTAGAACCTTGTGCAAGAATGCCGTATACGGGTTATTTTTTCGATGCTATTATTCGCCAGAAGCCAATAGATGATAGTAATCTCAAGGTGGAGGATAATCTTGAAGAATTTACCCCGGTCACCGGTGCAGACCTGGAGTACTGGAAAAGGAATATTGAAAAAGTTTCTACTTCCGGAAAGGGGATTATCGCAAGTCTTGGAGGTACTGCCCTGGGAGATATTGCATTGGTTCCCGGAATGCAACTGAAAAACCCCCAAGGGATCCGTGATGTCGCTGAATGGTATATGAGCACGGTGATGCGACCTGATTATGTACATGCTATTTTTGAAAAGCAGACGGAAATTGCCATAGAAAATTTCAAAAAGTTATTTCAGGTAATCGGCAACAGGATTGATGCTGTTTTTATTTGTGGAACAGATTTTGGAACCCAGACATCCACCTTCTGTTCTCCGGAGCAGTTCAGAGAGATGTATTTCCCCTATTACAAGAAGATCAATGACTGGATCCATCAGAATACGGAATGGAAAACTTTCAAACATTCCTGTGGAGCGGTTGAAACCTTTATTCCGCATTTCATCGACGCAGGTTTTGATATTCTGAATCCGGTTCAGATCAATGCAGTAGGTATGGATCCCCGTCATCTAAAAAATACTTACGGGAAAGACATTGTTTTCTGGGGTGGGGGAATCGATACACAAAAGATGTTGTCTTTTGGAACTCCACAGGAAGTAAAGAAACAAGTATTGGAGAATTGTGAAATCTTTGCCAAAGACGGAGGGTTTGTCTTCAATACGGTTCACAATGTACAGGCAAATGTTCCGGCTGAAAATCTGGTGGCGATGATGGAAGGGATCAGGGAATTTAATGGAAATTGAGTATGGGGGCCAAGAGCATAGTGCAAAGAGCATGGGGCCAAGAGCAAAGAGTATAGGGAATTCCTCTGCTCCATGCACTCTGCACTCTGCAACAAGAATTTAAAATTTATTATTGGATGGGCCGATATCTGTTTAATTTGTTCTTATCGATATTAATAACTTCAGCAGTTTGTGCTAAAGAGTATCATGTATCGGTAAAAGGCGGTGATGAGAATAATGGTACTGCTTCTAAAACATTTCGGACAATAAATTTTGCGGCTCAGCTCGCAAAACCGGGTGATGTAATTACTGATCATGAAGGGACCTGTCGTGAGTGGATTAATCCTGCACGTGGTGGTGCTGATGATTTAAAAACAACCTTGGTATCTACAGCAATGTTAGGCAAGGCTAAAATGCCGGATGAAAAATTTGAAAATCAGGATGGCTCGCCATTTGTGATTGATCAGGATTATCTTGGAAAATTGCGAATCCAAAATCCCATTCCGGGTCCTTTCGAGGATTTACAGAAAGGAAAATTCAGAGTGTGGCAGTTAATTATGAATTGTTCTTATCTGTTTTAATGAAAAATGGCATATTAATAATATTTTTGAGAATTTATAAATTAAACCTTAACTGTTGGATTTTAAAATAATAAACAATGGAAGAATTACTTGAAAAACTAGCTTATTGTGTTGAATTTGGTAAGATAAATCTTGCGTCTCCATATCCGCCTGATATGCGTGGACAGGAAGGGGCTGATGAATTGACTAAAAAAGCATTGGAAATGGGAATTTCACCTAACGATGTTTTAAATAAAGGACTTGTAATAGGAATGGGTAAAGTAGGTGTTAAATTCCGTGAAAATAAGGTATTCGTGCCTCAGGTTCTTATGAGTGCAAAAGCAATGAGTTTTGGAATGGCCCATTTAAAACCATTTTTCTCTAATGGTTCCGTTGTCCGCAAAGGGAAAATGATCATCGGAACTGTGGAAGGTGACCTTCATGATATCGGCAAAAATCTGGTAGCTATGATGGTGGAAGGCAGCGGCTGGGAAGTTATTGATCTGGGTACTGACGTTAAATCAGAACGCTTTGTAGAAACCGTGAAAGCAAACCCAGGGGCAGTTGTCGGACTTTCTGCTCTTCTTACCACGACAATGGTAAACATGGAGAAAATAGTAAAGGCAGTCAAGGAAGCTGTTCCAGGAACTGTTGTTGCAATAGGTGGAGCGCCCGTCACACAAAATTTCTGTGATAAAATCGGCGCTGATGTTTATTCTCCTGATCCACAGGGTATCATTGAATATTTAAAGAATTTGAATTAGAAGTTGTTTCAAAAGTCTCATTGTCTCAATTTTCAGTTGAAACATGAAACTTTGAAACTTGTCACAATAATTTAATGACTGGGAAAGAAAGAATACAGAAAGCCTTTAAATTGCAAAAAACCGACACTGTTCCGTGGGTACCCTTTGTGGGTGTTCATGGAGGAAGTTTGATCGGTGTAAGTGCTAAGGAATATTTATGTTCATCTGATCATATCGTAGATGGAATCACAAAAGCTGTTGATCAGTATGATCCGGATGGTATACCTGTCATGTTTGATTTACAGCTTGAAGCGGAATTATTGGGTTGCAAATTAAACTGGTCAGAACAAAATCCTCCTGCGGTTATTTCTCATCCTTTAAATGAAGGTAAATCCATTGACGATTTGGTCATTCCAAATATTACTGACGGCCGGATACCTGTTGCAATGGAAGCCACAAAGCGTTTAAGAGAAAAATATCCTGAACTGGCTCTTTATGGGTTGATAACAGGTCCTTTTACGCTTGCCTTACATTTGTTAGGGACAGATATCTTTACAAAACTTTTTGAGGATCCGGAATATATAGAGAGGCTTTTTACTTTTTGCACAAGAGTGGCAAAGAGAATGGTTGATTTCTACGCGGAATCCGGATGTGATGTAATTGCCGTAGTAGATCCCATGACCAGCCAGATTGATCCGGGGACATTTGAGATGTCGGTAAGTCCTTTGATGACTGAACTTTTTGATTATATCAGAAAGAAAGATGTCCTGAGTTCTTTTTTCGTATGCGGACATGCCCAGCAGAATATCGAGGTCATGTGTAAGTGCAAACCTGATAACATCAGTATTGATGAAAACATTCCTCTTGATTTTGTAAAAGAAACCGCATTTAAACATAAAATCAGTTTTGGCGGAAACCTTCAATTAACCGTGGTTCTTTTGATGGGAACCCAGGAGGAAGTGAAATTCAATACCCTGGATTGCCTTGATCTGGGTGGAGAACTTGGTTTTATCCTTTCTCCCGGCTGTGATCTTCCGATGGCAACACCTCCCGAAAATCTAATGGCAGTGACTAAAATGGCCAGGGATCCTTACGAAAGGGAAGTAGTAAGAGCTATGACACGTCAAAATCAAGGCTTGAAATTGCTTAACATGAAGGATTATGGACAAAGTGATAAAGTAATAGTGGATATCATCACTCTTGATTCCGAATCTTGCGCGCCGTGTCAGTACATGGTGGAAGCTGTTAAGAAAATTGCACCTTATTTTGAAGGAATCGTTGAATGGAGGGAACATGCTATTAAGCAGATGTCAGGAGTGACCTTTATGGCTTCCCTTATGGTGAAAAATATTCCAACAATCTGTATTGATGGAAAGATCTCTTTTGTAAGCCAAATTCCTCCTAAAAATGACCTTGTTGCTGCAATTCAAAAGAGAATCAATGAAAAGCTGCGACTCAAAATTCAAGCTAAAAATGGAGAATTTATTGTGGTAGGAAAGAATGAGGAAGAGATAAAGGAATTAAAATCCAGAATAAAGACTGCTTTTTTACAAACAGGCATGATCATTGATGTGAAATTTATTACAGGAGAAAATATGATCTCTGAATATGGATTGAATGCCTCTCCCGCGATTATCCTTCGGACAAATTCGGTAAAATCACAGGGAAAAATTCCTTCTGTAGATGTGATAATAGAATGGTTGAAAGAAGTTTAAAAAGAATTAAGAATTAATGAAGAAGATTACTGAAAAGGTTAAAACAGGTAAAGTATTGGTATCAGACGGTGCATGGGGAACATTTTTACATGCAAAGGGATTAGGTCCTTCCGAATGCCCTGAAAAATGGAATATTGATCGTCCTCTCGATGTAATGGATATTGCAACCAGTTACCTGAATGTCGGAGCCGATATGGTGGAAACAAACAGTTTCGGAGCTAACAGTTTTAAGTTATCTCATTATAACCTTAGTAATCTTGCTTCTGAATTAAATGAAGCAGCGGCTGCAATTTCCCGTAAGGCTGCCGGTGATAACAAAATTGTTTTAGGTTCTGTTGGTCCTACTGGCAAAATCCTCATGATGGGAGAGGTGGCTCCTGAAGAAATTTATGATGCTTTTAAAGAACAGGTTATTGCTCTTGAGAAGGGAGGTGCTGATGCCATCATTATTGAAACAATGTCTGATCTTGATGAGGCAAAACTGGCAATTAAAGCCGCTAAAGAAAATACCTCCTGTGAGATCATCTGTACGATGACCTTTGAACGCACTATTGATGGAGAATATCGAACGATGATGGGAGTTTCACCCACGGAAATGGTTCAGGAGTTAATACCCGAAGGTATTGATATCATTGGAGCCAATTGTGGTAATGGTATAGAAGGTATGGTGGAAATCGTAAAGGAAATACGTTCAATAAACCATAAGATTCCAATTCTTGTTCATGCCAATGCCGGGTTGCCTGTTTATCAGGATGGTAAGACTTACTTTCCTGAATCACCTGAACAAACAGCCAGTTACGTGAAAGAAATAATAAATGCAGGGGTAAACATTATTGGTGGGTGTTGTGGAACAACTCCGGAACATATCAGACAGATAGCAATGATTGTTTCGGAAGTGAACAAAGGTTCATGATGAAGATCCCTTTTTATCTTGTAACAGGATTTTTAGGAAGCGGTAAAACAACTTTACTGAAAAGATATCTTGAATCTTATTCAGAAACGAGGAAGATTGCAATTATCCAAAACGAATTTGCTGAAGTTAACGTCGACAGTCAGGAATTAAAGAAAACAGGGAAAGCTTTCGAAATTCTCGAAATGAATAACGGATCAGTCTTCTGTGTTTGTCTGTTGGGTGATTTTGTTCGTTCATTGAATGAATTCATTCACGAGCATCATCCTGATTTGCTGATTTTGGAAGCTTCTGGCCTTTCAGATCCGATTAGTATCAGTCAGATATTGTCTGCACCAGCTCTCAGAAATCTGGTTTGGCTTGCACATACTTATACGGTCGTTGACGCGCTGAATTTTGATAAAACACTACAAAGGGTTGGACGGAATTTGCAGCAAATAAGGGTTGCAGATACACTTATCTTAAATAAATGTGATTTAATTCATGACAGCATCCCTGAGATTGAACAAAAACTGAGGAGTATTAATCCCTTTGCTGATATAATAAAAACTTCATATTGTGACATTGCTTTCAATGAAAAATTCAGGTTCCGTCCTCCATCGTATTCGTGTCTGATGGATTATGCTGCGGTTGAAAGTGAGGGAAGACCAGATATAGATTCTTTAGTCATTAAAACTACCAAAAGGATCACGCGAGCTAATCTGCTTCAATTTACAGATGAATGGTCCGAAAAGACTTACAGAATAAAGGGCTATATCAGGACTGATTCGGGAGGATTGGCTGTCCAAAGTTGTTTTAAACAAGTTGAAATTATTGACATTCCCAATTTTAATGATCCAACTCAACTCGTTATCTTAGGCCCGACATTGAATAACAGATTAATCCAAAAAGAATTTGAAGATTTATGCATTACCAGATAAGAGATTTTGCATTTTCATTTGAGGAATTACATATTATACCTGGTCAGGTTGAGGAAGTAATGGGATATCTTCCAGGACAATCACCGGAGCCTTTCCCTGAAATGATTCGTTCCGCATTGTCTAAAGGTCCGAATTTGTGTAATATTAAAGGCAGTATTGCCATATCCCGAAACTTCACAGCTGATGAAAAGACCGGTATTTTAACTTTTGAGGATTCATCATTTATTGCAAATAAAAAAATAGTTTCCCAACTTTCCACTTCAGAAGGAGCAATCATTTTTATTTGTACTGCAGGATCTGGAATAGGGGAGATGAGCAAAGAAATAATGGCTACAGGTGATTTTATGGAAGGTTATATTCTGGATCTTTTGGGGTCGGTCACCGTGGAGGCAGCCATTGAAAAGATTCAGGATATCTTGATTTCTGAATTAGAAGTTAAAGGATTAAAACTAACAAATCGATACAGTCCTGGTTACTGTGGATGGGTATTAACTGAACAAAAAAAACTTTTTTCTATATTCCCTGAAGGGCATTGTGGCATTAAACTCTCTGACTCCTGTCTGATGGAACCCGTGAAATCAGTTAGTGGAATCATCGGTTTCGGTGCTGATGTCAAAAAGCACTTCCATGAATGTCAATTGTGTGAACTTGAGTCTTGTATCTACAGAACCTTAAGAATGAAAAAACAAAAATAAAACCACTTATCTTAAGCTTTCTAAAAAGAATTTCAGGTACCGGATTCATGCATTTGTTAATTTGAATCATTGAAAATTAACAAAAAATTACATAAAATTTAACATTATTTTAAAAAAAGCTTTGGATTTCATCTTTTAAAGTTATATTTGCACGATTTAAAATTAACAAAATGCAATCAGGAAAAGTAAAATTTTTTAATGAGTCTAAAGGTTTTGGATTTATTAAAGACAATGACTCTGAAAAAGAGTATTTCGTTCACGTTTCAGGTCTTATCGATAAGATAAGAGAAAATGATGAAGTTACCTTTGAAGTCACCGAAGGAAGAAAAGGATTAAATGCGGTAAATGTAAAGTTATCATAGCTTTCCGACATTAATCGTTTAAAAAAAGAGCCAATCATTGATTTGGCTCTTTTTTTGTTATAAATCTCAGAAATAAATTATATATCTCTTCGGTATAGTGAAATGTCATAACGACTCACAGTGTATCATAATGTGTCAAATGCAAAAATATTCACGTTATCAAAATCATTCTCTTTACTTTGGGGGCAGTGTTGAATAGCTTACCCAAAGCGTAAGCTTTGGGTCGTACCTTCTCTATATCATCCTCGTACCAAGTCCGGTAAAAGGCTTTGTCGATACTTACCGGAAGGGAGCGAAGAAACGGCGTTTTTGCTCCGGGGGTAAAGTTGAAGAAATAAGGGAAAGTTGTCGGGCGTAAAGTGTAACCATTGCCATTGTTATTTTCAACTCAAATATACAAAAAACACAGTTGATCAGGTTATTGTGAATGATCAAAGAACTTTGGATAGCAGGATCAATTATTTTGACCTGAAAAGGGAGTCTTTCTTCGGTGTTGTGATTATAGTTTTATAGGGAATTATTTTCAAGTGATAATGAACTCCGGGTGTGGTGACATTTGCATTAGGCATCTTATCCCGAAAAGGTCCAGGATCGAGAACAATAATATCCTGGTTTAATTTTTTTTGCCCAAAGGATGGAATTCTTTTCCCATATAGTTTACCGATTTTAAGGGAATCAAATTTATGAATCAGGAATGTATCTGTTTTCAATTTCATTGGGGTAGTAATACCTGCGAATAAAGTATCATCTCCCCGTTTTGAAGAATCCGACTTAATGAAATTTTGGTATTTGGGTGGATACTTTTTGGAATCATAGTTCTTTTGACCCTTACTATTAAAGGAGATCAGAAGCAAACATACTATAGGGAGGATTATAAACTTCATTTTCTTCTCAATTTAAGGTTGTTAATCATTGAGTAAAGTTATATAACAAAAATGAAAAAATTAAATGGGAAATAGTTTTATTTATAATATTGGCATAAAAAAACCGCCTGAATAAGGCGGTTTAAAAATGTTTTTAATTTTTACTTATTGTATCTGAATTTCTTTGGCAGGTTTAGACCTGATTTCTTCCCGTTTAGGAAGATTGATATAAAGAATGCCATTGTCATATTTAGCGCTTATATTATCGCCATTGATTTGTCCTTCAGGCAATGAAAATGCCCGCTGGAAAGTTTCATAAGAAAACTCATGACGCGTATATCCCCTGGAAGTCCTTTCCTCCTCTGATTTCTTTTCACAGGAGACTAATAGCTGATCGTTAACAATGCGGACTTTAAAATCATCTCTTTTTAAACCAGGAGCTGCAACTTCAATCATAAAATGATCATTTTCTTCTACGATGTTGCAGGCAGGAAGCGTAGAATTCATTCCTGAAAAATTCAGATTATTCCAGTCGCTCCAATCTCTGTTAAAGAAAGAATCAAGAAACGAAGGAATCGAAGAAGACAACCTTTCATTTGATCTTGTAAGTAGTGCCATAACTTAACCCTCCATTATTAGTTTATAATTATTTTTTCCGACTAACACAATTTATTAATTTATTTCATCTAAAGCAAAATGAAAATTTACATCTTCTATTCCAATAAGTATGCCAGTCCCAGATCTGATAAAATTATTGTCAAATTGACGTATATTCTTTGTAATGATGTAATTATGGCAGCCTTTGGTGAAATTGATCAGACATTTTTACACTCGAAGGACGAAAGTGAACAAGTTGATGAAAAATGTATTTAAAATCATGCATTCCTTAACAAAAAACTGTAATTTTGAAGAGTAAAATTCATTTAAATAATTAACATGCTACCAAAGTTTCTTTTAGCTGACAATTCACAGGTGCTTCCGGATAAAATTTTTATTATTCATACAGAACAACCAAGATTTATTGTAGGTTGTGATGTTGAAGCTTTTTCTGTTGATCAGGAAATACACTGGATAGATGATGAACCGGAAAGCGATGAATTAAAAGCTGAGTTGCTTGACCAGGCTGAAGAATTCATGGAGCTTGAACTTGAGTACGAAGAGGAACTTTACGATCAGGAAGAACAGGATAACGAAAACCAAAAATAAGCGGAATGGAAATGCTTAAACCTAAACGTCTGACCCGTTCCAGAAAAGATAGGATGATTGCTGGAGTTTGCGGAGGGCTGGCTAACTATATGATAGTGGATCCTACTATTGTCAGATTGGTATTTGCTTTAGCTACATTTTTTACTGTTGTTTTTCCAGGAATTATTATTTACCTGTTGATGTGGATTATAATTCCAAAAGAGTCGGAGTCCAATTCCTGATCCTTTCCCCTAATCTCGATTCCCAATATAAAATAAACTTATGAACAGACGAAATTTTGTTTTTAAGACAGCTGCCGTCTCCTCTATAGTAGGAATGGGTTCTTTTGCCTATTCCAATGAAATACCAGGCGGTAATAAACCATCAAATTCCTCCAAATTTAAATTGAATTATGCTCCTGGTTTTGAAATGTTTTCAGAATCAGCGGGAAAAGATCCTATTGATGCTATTAAATTCTGCAGTGATCAGGGTTTTACGGCGATGTTCGATAATGGTTTCATGGGAAGGACTCCCGAACTCCAGGAAAAAATTGCTTCAGAATTGTCCCGAAGAAATATGGCAATGGGGCCTTTTGTATTGTATGCAGATTTCAAGGTCGAATCAATGGTATTGAAAGATCCGGTTGTACGTGAGATGTTAGTTAAGAAGGTTAAGGATGGCATTGAAATCTGCAAAAGAACGGGATTTCAACAGGCATTAATGGTTCCGGGACGTTTTAATCTTAATATAGCCTGGGATTATCAAACTGCCAATGTCATCGATATTATGCGTGAATTAAGCGAGATCGCTGAAAAAGGAGGTATGACCATTGTGCTTGAACCCCTGAATAAAAGAGATCATCCCGGATTGTTTCTCTCAGGTATGCCGCAAACCTATGCCATTTGCAGGGCTGTAAACAGCAAGGCTTGCAAAATTGTTGATGACCTTTATCATCAACAGATTACTGAAGGAAATCTGATACCCAATATTGATGCTTCCTGGACAGAGATAGCTGCATTTCATCTTGGCGACAATCCGGGGCGGAAAGAACCTGGAACCGGTGAGATTAATTTTTCCAATGTGTTTAAACATCTGAAAGAAAAAGGTTATGGGGGAGTGCTTTGCATGGAACATGGGAAGAGCCAAAAAGGGAAAGAAGGAGAACTTGCCGTAATTGAAGCTTACCGTAAAGCTGACAACTTTTAAATCCTTAATGACCATTTAAATATTCACTAAAATTAACAGAAAGAAAGATGAAGAAGATAGTTATTTGCATGGCTGCTTTGCTTGTTTTTACTTTTGCAGCCCAGGCCAAAAAGAAAGCCCTTTTTAATGGGAAAGACCTGACAGGATGGACCGTTTACGGCACTGAAAAATGGTATGTTGAAAAAGGAAATCTTATCTGCGAAAGTGGTCCTGATAAACAATACGGATACTTATTGACAGACAAGAGTTATAAAGATTTTGATCTTACTGTTGAATTTCTTCAGGAAGCCAATGGAAATAGCGGAGTCTTTTTCCGTTCAAGTTGTCAGGGTACCAAAATATCGGGATGGCAGTGCGAGGTAGCGCCAAAGGGAATGAATACGGCGGGTATTTATGAATCCTATGGCAGGGGTTGGATTAAGGAAATCCCGGATGATAAGGAGGATATTCTGAAATTTGGGAAATGGAATAAAATGCGTCTTAAAGTAGTCGGTGATCATATCCAGACCTGGTTGAATGGCAAACCTATGGTTGACTTTTTTGATGCCAAAGTTGGGAAGGGCAACGGCTCTATTGCTCTGCAAATTCATTCCGGCGGAGGAATTAAAGTACGCTGGCGTAATCTTAAGATTGTAGAACTTTAATGATATCAATAAAGGAGCCGCAAGGCTCCTTTATCATTTTCCTAATAATACTTTTTCACTTTCTCCTTTCAAAAAGTTATTTTTGAATTTTAATTACAAAAAGATAATGACTACTAAATTCGCTAAAACTAAATACATTCTCGAGTCACAGTGCTGCGGAACTAAATTTGAAGATAAAAATTGGGAATTAAATTGTCCTAAGAATGAGAAACCTGGTTTAGTTCGCGCCATATATGCTCAAAAGCAGCTTCGAGTTCAAGACGAAAATCCTGGTATCTACAGGTTTTCTGACTGGCTTCCAATCCGTACTATCTTAAAAGGTTCCGGCGCACCTGTAACGTATAAAAGCTCGGGATTGGCAAAGAAACTTGGACTGAAGAATCTTTACATCACTTTCAATGGATTCTGGCCTGAAAAAGGAGCGATGATGAAAACCGGCTCCTTCAAGGAATGTGAAGCATTTTCAGTTTGTGCCAGGTTGAATGAAATAAATGGGGCCGTTATGGTGGTTGCTTCTGCCGGGAATACAGCAAGAGCTTTTGCCAAAGTATGCTCTGAGAATAAAATCCCTGTTTTAATCTGTATCCCTAAAGATTGCCTTAAGGCCATGTGGTTTTCACAGGAGATAGATCCTTGTGTTAAACTTATCGCCTGTGAATCCGGGGGGGATTATTTTGATGCCATTCATCTTTCAAATATTGCCTGTGAAATTCCTGGTTTCTTCCCCGAAGGAGGTGCAAAGAATGTCGCACGTCGTGATGGAATGGGAACCACTGTGTTATCCGCCGTTACTACGATTGGAAAGATCCCTGATTATTATTTCCAGGCAATTGGAAGCGGCACTGGTGCTATTGCCGCCTGGGAGGCCAACCTGCGTCTGATTGAGGATGGCAGGTATGGCCAAAATAAAATGAAACTGATATTGTCCCAGAATTCTCCTTTTATACCCATCAAACAAGCCTGGGATGCTGGCTCCAGAGAGTTACTGCCTATGGATAATGACCAGGCAAGGAAACAAGTGGAAGAGATTTCAGCGAAAGTCCTTTCCAATAGAAAACCTCCCTATGGTTTGACGGGAGGTTTATTCGATGCACTGACTGATATGGGCGGAGATGTAATTGCAGTAACCAATGAAGAGGCAAAAGAAGCCAACCGCCTTTTTGAGGAAACGGAAGGTAATGATCTTGAACCTGCAGCTGCTGTGGCAGTGTCTTCATTAATAAAGACAGTTCAAAATGGAACAGTAAAGCCTGATTCAATAATTATGATTAACATAACAGGAGGAGGAATCAGTAAATTCAAGAAAGAAAATAAAATCAATTATCTTGAACCTTCGCTCGTCTTTCCTTTAAACCCTGATCCGGAAATGGTGAAGCAAAGAATCTCGCAACTTTTTAGTAAGAAATAGTTTTATTAAATCTTTAAAAATTTTTTGCTGTTTCAATCATCCTTCGTAAATTCCAGAGTGTGTTTCGGAAGGTATTATTCGACTATTGTTCAAGATTAAACCATTGGAATTTCCAAGGGTTCTTCCCCGGGGTTTCTTCGGACTTTGTCCGCATTTTAGCGAAGGAAGAGCGAAGGAAGAGCGGACAAACCCTATAGATGGTAGGAGCCCAATATTGTTTTGTCCTAAACCCTGATCGATAAAGCGTAGTAGCGCTCAATAAATTGTGTCAGATATACGAAATGATAAAAATGAAATTCATTTGTCAATCGCGGTGACGACATGGAAACATGAACCGGATTTGGTGCTTAATCATCGTCTCCATTTTCAGATTTTACGGGTTGATTGTCTGCCATATTGATATGATCACCGGCTTCTTCATAATAGATTTTAAGCTGGCATGTATCTCTGAGAAAATCAATTTTTCCCACCTCAACCCGTTTTATAGTGCTTATTCCGGTACGTTCCTTAAGATCAGCCAGAAGCTCCTCGTATTTTTCAGGTTTAATCATGTCAATTTTTTCATAGACTATGTCTTTGGCTGATTCATGTTTAAGAAGCCAAAGTTTTTCAAAGCCGAAGGTAATAAATAGTATTGCCAAATTGCAGAAAATAATTCCATAGATACTGATACTATTACCTACCAAAGCATTGATAGCGGAGATAGCAACTGAGAGGAATAGATAGGTCATTTCTTTAATCGGAATCTGATCGGTGCGATAGCGGATTATTCCGAATATGGCGAATAAGCCAAGGGCAAATCCCATTCCGATTTTGGCATTGCCAAGCATATAACTGAGGAGAAATACAATAGATCCAATAATGAAAAATGTAAAAAGATAATCTTTCCGTTTGCTGGAAGAATAATATAACCACCTGTTTAAAAGTAAAAGGATTAGTATATTGAATGCAAAGCGAAGGACCAGATCGGTAAAACTTTGCACATCATAGCAATTTTGATTCAATATTTCTGACTGATCAGGCAAAAGAAAAAGAAGATTTTTCATTTTTTATTTTATTTAATTGCAATATTGAAGATTTAAGAGAATTGGTCTTGGGCATTTTTTTTAGCATTGCTATACCCATACAATACTTGCTGAAATGAGATTTGTGGATTTGCATTCTTTTCATGATATCCAGAAAAGGCGAATGATTAGAAAAGTTATCATGTTTGATTTCTGCAATGGAAAGGAAAGGCATTTCGGAATGGATTCCTTCTTTAACTTTAAACGATAAATTGTTGTCAATGGTAATTCTTTCCTTTGTTTTCAAACTAACCAATGTAAGCCTCTCATATTTTGTGGCAAGCACTTTATGAAGTTTATAAGCACAACCGCCGAGATGATTTACCAGAAAATCCATGGATTGAGGATCAAGAGTTTCTACCTGTAAATTTTCACTGATTCTCCATTTTATCGTTCTCTTTTTATTGGTTTTACATTTTATTTCCAGAAAAGATTGGCTGGTAGCGAGGTATGTTCTGTGCCGAACTTTATATCGTTTAAGCTTTCCCGTCATATGCTGATAAAAAAAATCATAGTCTTCCGTATCCAGATATGTGTTTTGATAGGGGAAGATTCTCTGATCATTAATACTGAGAATCCTATAAAAATCCAGAGCCTGGGATAGAATTTCATCCAGCTGAATGGTGTTGAAAAGAAACTTGGTTTCATTTCTATCCAATAACTGCATGCTATCCATTTCCTCTAATCCAATCGGATTGAATTTAATCAGTGTATCCTGTAGATTTTCCATTTTTAAGACTTAAGGCATACCGGGTCCACCAGGGAATCCTGAACCTCCACCGTTACTGTTTGAGGTTCCTAAATTAGTTATGATACTTGAGACAGAAAAACTCCCGTATTGTGTGCCGGAGGTATAAACTCCATCTGTACTCAGCCCATGAACAAATGTCCACGTTGAACTTCCTCCGGTAAAGATATAATGGATCTTCACAGAAATGTGTACATACTTTTATATGCCAGTGAATAAGGAGTGTTCTTATCTCCGGTCGAAAATTAATAAGTTATATAGTGGAAATTGAGGAACGATGAATCTCTTTTTTCCACGAAATTCATCCCTGATTTAAAGGTTTTTCAATCAGAAAGTTCTAATTACAAACGCAAAATTATTATATGGAAATTTCAATGTATATAAGCGTTTCTTAAATAATTCCTAAACTTCATTTTATTTTTGATCCTGTTTCTATAATAACAATAATTTTGTGGACCGTATCTGTGGACAGATCGGATATGTAAGTAAATACTGGAATGATTAAGAAGGAAGTAAATTCAGAAAGTAAAGTTTCCCGGTTTCTTGTTGGATTGATGGCTGTCTCAGCCGGAATAACAGTGGCCAATATTTACTATAATCAACCCATCCTGAAAGAAATTTCCAGTGAATTTAATGCCACGGAAACCCAGACTGGCATGGTATCCGTTTTGACCCAGATAGGATATGGATTAGGGCTGTTTTTACTTACTCCGCTGGGAGACAAGATTAATAAAAAGAATCTGATCATCAGTTTACAAGGCTTGTTGTTGATTTCTCTTTTCTTAATTGTCTTTACGGCAAATATTTATCAGGTATGGATTTTAAGTTTGCTGATCGGATTATTGTCTGTGTCTGTTCAGGTGATTATGCCCATGGCAGCAGGTTTGGAAATCAATAATCGCGGTAAAAATGTTGGGATCATATTTACAGGAGTTTTGATAGGAATACTGGCTGCACGGGTATTCAGCGGAACTGTGTCAGAATGGCTGGGCTGGCAAAAGGTATATCTTATATCGGCTGCGGCCGTTGCATGCGTTACTGTATTATTGAAAATCTTTCTTCCCGATGTTAAAACTCCATTTAAAGGAAATTATTTACAACTTTTGAGATCTGCTTTAATTCAGATCGGCAGGTTTCCGCTGCTCAGGAAAGTTTCAATTATTGGAATGCTGGAATTTGGTTTGTTCTGCTCCTTTTGGACAACGCTTACCTTCCACCTAAGCGGAGAGCCGTTCAATTTTCAAAGCAATGTCATAGGTTTATTTGGGTTAGTGGCTATTGGCGGAGCTCTGTTAGCACCGGTAATAGGGCGGAGATCCGATAAAGGCGAAGGCAACCGGGTCAGGCTGACAGCTGCCGTGTTGATGATTGTGAGTATTCTGCTCATGATGTTTTTGCAACATTCGGTTATCGCCTTGATTGTTGCTATTTTACTGCTCGATATCGGAGCACAGGCAATCCAGGTGACCAATGTCGCTATGATCTATACTCTTGATGAATCTTCCCACAGCAGAATAAATACAGTTTACATGACTGCCTTTTTTACCGGAGGCGCTTTGGGAACCCTGATAGGAGTGTACTGCTGGAAATTTGGTGGGTGGACCTGGGTAACGGGTGAAATGTTGATTTTAGCATTTATTATGCTCGGGATTTTGATAAGGGAAAAAAGAGTAGGGTTTCATAGTTTCAAGGTTTCAAAGTTGCAGTAAAACAGCAGTATGAAACTTTGGAACTCTGAAACTTCTCGGATTTTGAAATACTAATTAAATAAGAAAGAATAGAGATGAAAGTAGTCGCAATTAATGGCAGTCCTCACAAAGAAGGCAATACCTGGCATGCATTAAAAATGGTGGGTTCTGTCCTTGAAAAAAATGGTATTGAGTTTGAGATTATTCATGTCGGGAATACTGCAATAAGAGGGTGCATGGCCTGTGGAGCATGTGGCAGGAATAAGGACGAAAAATGCTCAATAGCCACTGATCCTTTAAATGACTGGCTGCAGATTATGAAGAGTGCAGATGGAATAATATTAGCTTCCCCGGTTTACTATTCGGGTGTTCCCGGAATCATGAAATGTTTTCTGGACCGGGCTTTTTACGTTTCAGGGAGCAACGGAGGATTTTTTCGTCATAAAGTAGGCGCTGCCCTTGTAGCCCTTAGACGCACAGGCGGCTCTTCGACATTGGATTGTCTGAATCATTACCTCAGTTATTCCGAAATGATCATCGCTTCATCCAACTACTGGAACGTGATCCATGGTCGTACCCCGGGAGACGTGGAGAAAGATGACGAAGGCAGACAAATTATGGAAGTACTGGGTTCTAACATGGCCTTTCTGCTTAAAATGAGGCAGCAAACCAGTAATACTGTTCCTGCACCGGAAAAGGTAGAAAAGGTATTGACAAGTTTTGTGCGCTGATTTTTTATGAGTATTTCAGTAAAGTCATTACACTAACTTGATTACAGGAGAAAAAGAGTTTTTTAAGGACATAAAAGTCAATGAATAATGGATTTAAAAGAACAAATCTGGAGAGAAAACTTTGAAGTCAAGTCATACTGCATTGATTTTGGACAAAAACTTAAGCCTTCGGCGCTGATGGAGTTTTTTCAGGAAGCCGCCACAAATCATGCAGAACATTTAGGTGCAGGTTATGAGACTCTGGCTGGTAAGGGACTATTTTGGGTCCTTTCGAGGGTAAAGACTGAAATAACCAGGATGCCTGAGTGGGAAGAATCGATCCTTATTGAAACATGGCCTGCCAGTGTAGAAGGGTTACAATTTCGGCGTGACTTCCTGGTTTATGATAGAAATCATCAAGTGATCATCCGGGCCGTCACAGGATGGCTGCTGGTCAATGCTGTAAACCTTCGGCCCCAGAGAATGTCGGCATTAGGCATTCCCCTTAACCCGAATGATGGAAGGAGAGCGTTGGACACTTTTCCTGAAAGATTGAGTGTCAGCACGGAAGATGTCTGTAACCGGAGGAAGATCCTTTACAGCGAAATAGATCAGAATATGCATGTCAATAATACACGCTACCTTGAATTGGCCGCAGACTGTTTCAGTATCGAGCATTACCAGCATAACACACTTTCCTCTTTCACTGCAGAATTTCTTTCAGAGCTTCACTGGGGCGATGACATTGAAATGCGGAAAGGGAACCTTGATGGGATTTCGGAAGTGGAAATTGTCAATCGTACTTCAGGGAATGGCGTTTTCAAGGCCAGGCTTGAATGGAAGATGGAAGTGTGAGAAATTGACTTTTGCACATAGAACTAAAAATCAATGACCTTTTGAGATATGACTCTCTGAGATATTTAACTTGGGTTTATGCACATAGTTTCCATGTTAAATTTCTCGTGAAAAATGGGATATATGTACTAAGTTATTGATAATTAATCCTTAATAATAATCGGTTGAGGAAATGTAGTAAAAGTATATTGGTAGAAAAGTAGTAAAAATCGCTGAAGGCAGATGGGGAAAGGGATAGAGAGAAAGAGATTACTACTTTACTTGCTCCGCGTCTCCGACGTTTTGGGCCGTTTTGACTGACAAGGGGAGGGGCTGAACTTTTTTGATGTTGCACGGAGTTATTGTAAAAAGGAAAAAACGGATTTGATCGGATCAATTTTTACCCATCAATTGAAAGAATTTCAGATAAGAAGATGTACTTTAAAAAAGTAAATAAAATATAAATATTATATTTGGACTCAATTAAAAAATACTAATCAATTTAACTGTATCAAAATGGCGCAAGCGAATACTATTTCTAAACCAGCCAATAATTACCTGGTGCCTCTCCTGATTGTGGGAGTGCTGTTTTTTGTTATAGGATTTGGAGTTGGGATCAGCGGGTTGTTAATCCCATTTCTTCAAAATGCTTTTAAACTATCCACGGCTCAGTCCTATTTGGTAACGACGGCAATTTTTGCTGCTTTCCTGATTTTTGGGGTTCCTGCAGGTATGCTTATCAAAAAAGTAGGCTATAAGATGACCATGCTGATTGCGTTTTTTATCGATGCGCTTGGGATGCTTTTGTTTGTACCTTCGGCCCACTACCAGAGTTTCTTCTTTTTCCTGCTGGCTTTATTTATTGGCGGCATTGGCAATACATTTTTGCAGGCTTCCGTGAATCCTTATGTTACGATCATTGGTCCTAAAGAAAGTGCTGCTGTGAGGATGTGTTTGATGGGAATTATGAATAAAGCAGCATGGTGGCTGGGACCATTATTCCTTGGAATTTTTTTGGATATTAGTAATGCAAAACTTGATGATGTAATCTTCCCGTTTTATCTGGTTGCTGGAATACTGGCTGCTCTGGGAGTTTTCATGTATTTCGCACCCCTTCCTGAAGTGAAAGCTGAAGGTGAAGATGAGGAAGAGACCAATGTCACTTCTTCGATAACAGGAGATAAGACCAGTATCTGGCAATTCCCTCATTTGCTTCTTGGCGTATTAACCTTATTTGTTTACGTAGGAGTTGAGACCCTTCCAATGGCTTCAATGATTGATTTTGGCCGGTCTATTTTCCCGGGCAGAACTGATTTTGCTGCTTTTGCTAAATTTGTTCCAATCGGCATGACGATAGGTTACATTTTTGGTGTGCTCATGATACCGAAGATTATTTCTCAGACTACCGCCTTGAAAATAGTTTCTGTTGTGGGCGTTATTGCTTCCTTCCTTCTTGTCTTAACCCCGGGTACTTTTGGAATTTATTGTATTGGCTTAATCGGTTTTGCAAATTCACTGATGTGGCCTGCAATCTGGCCTCTTGCCATTGCTGATCTTGGTAAATTTACTAAAACTGGGGCCTCTATGCTTGTAATGGGTCTCGTAGGAGGAGCTGTAATTCCTGTGATTTTTGGGGTCTTAGTTGATATGTTAAAATCAGAAAATGAAATTACGACTGCTACCTATCAGCATGCCTACTGGATTTTTGTTCCATGTTATCTGATTATCCTGTTCTATGCAGTAGCAGGTCATAAAATAGGCAAAAAGAAGTTGTCAGCAAATTAGTGATAATATGAAATTTATTGGCGATTATTAGTTAGAAACTGATACGAAACATTAAATTAAAAGCCGTCCTTGTAATTAAGGACGGCTTTTTAATTAAAAAATTAACTTTTATTTAATATTTCTTCCGGTTTATTTGTTTTGTATGTAATTCACAGAAAATAAATTGTTTATAGTCTTTCTGTGTTGTTGAAAGTGAGAAAACAGCCCATTGCATTTTATTCCTTGTACCATCCGGAATACAGGTGATAATTATTGGCGATTCTTTCGATTTCTCCATGAAGCAATTCACTGCTTAAATCCTTTATTTTTTTAGCGGGAGCACCTGCATAAACAGATCCTGATTCTACCACAGTACCCTTGGTAACAATTGCTCCTGCTGCAATTATAGCATTACTGTTGATTACTGTATCGTCCAGAATGACCGAATTAATTCCGATCAAAACATTGTCGTGTATGACAGCTCCATGTACAACAGCGCCATGAGCTATTGAAACATTGTTCCCTATGGAAGTGGCTGATTTTTCGTAGGTAGCATGAATTACAGCGTTATCCTGAACATTAACATTATTCCCGATTTTAATGGAATTTACATCGCCGCGAATCACAGCCCCGTACCAGATGCTGCAGTGATCTCCTAAAGTTGTATCTCCGATTATTACAGCATTTTCAGCTATAAAGCAATCTTCCCCTATAACAGGGGTTTTACCACGAACTGACTTTACGATTCCCATATTCTTGTTTAAATTAGTTTTAGACAAAGTTACAAATAGTAAGGCGTAATGCAAGATTTTGGATTTTAAGCCATCGATAGAAGGGTTATCATGAATGTTACAGAAGTAAATATGTAAATATGAAGCTAATACCATATAATTGCCTCAAACCCTTAAAATGGTATCGTTATTATATTATTTTTGTAATTCGAATAAAGTACTTTTTACAATCATTGTTATGACACTTGAAACAAAGGTTATCGAATTGGAAGAGGTTGTGATTCGTTTCTCAGGTGATTCGGGAGACGGGATGCAGCTTACTGGATCACTTTTTTCAGATACATCTGCCTTATTTGGGAATGACATTTCGACATTTCCTGATTATCCCGCTGAAATACGGGCACCTCAGGGAACAGTTGGCGGTATATCAGGATTTCAGGTCCAATTTGGAACAAAAAAAATTACGACACCCGGTGATTACGCCAACATATTGGTTGCAATGAATCCGGCAGCCATTAAGGCTAATGCAAAATTTATGAGCCCGGGTGGAACAATCCTATATGACGAAGACAGCTTTACGGAAAAGAATTTAGAAAAAGCTGGTTTCAAGACCAATGATCCTTTTCTTGAATGCGATCTTCAGGATTATATTAAAATACCTGTACCGGTTACCAGTCTTACTAAGGTTGCCTTAAAGAGATTTGAGCTGGACAACAAGAGTATACTTAGGAGCAAAAATATGTTTGCCCTGGGTCTTGTCTGTTGGATTTTTAGTAAACCTTTGAATTATATAGAAGGCTACATAAAAAAGAAATTTGCCAAAAAGCCTGTTGTTATCGAAACAAACCTCAGGGTTCTGCAAGCGGGTTGGAATTATGGACTAACCATGGAGCACATGACTCCAAGGTATGTCGTACATCCTGCTGAGATAGAAAAAGGTGTTTATCGTAATATCAATGGTAATACTGCTACTGCCTGGGGTTTATTAGCTGCAGCAAAGAAAGCAGGACTCGAACTTTTTATTGGTTCTTATCCAATTACTCCGGCAACGGATGTTTTACAGGCACTTGCCAATCGTAAAGATCTCGGCGTAAAAAGTTTTCAGGCTGAAGATGAAATAGCAGGTATTTGTACAACCATCGGTGCTGCTTTTGCAGGCCATCTGGCAGTGACCAGTACATCCGGTCCTGGATTCGCCTTGAAATCAGAAGGACTGGGATTAAGTGTTATGGCAGAGTTGCCCCTTGTCGTGGTAAATGTTCAGCGTGGAGGGCCTTCAACGGGTCTGCCGACAAAGACAGAACAAGCTGATTTGCTCCAGACCCTTTACGGAAGGAATGGAGAATGCCCTCTGGTGGTTGTTGCTGCTTCAACACCTTCTGATTGTTTTCATTATGCTTATACAGCTGCAAAGATAGCTCTGGAAAGGATGGTTCCGGTGGTGCTTCTTACTGATGGCTTTTTAGCGAATGGATCTGAACCATGGAAAATTCCTGCCTTCAAAGATCTTGAAAAGATCACTCCAAGGTTTGCAAAAGGTACTGAGAAATTTAAACCTTATGAACGTGACGAAAAAACTCTCGCACGCTATTGGGCAATTCCCGGACAGGAAGGTTTACAGCACCGGATTGGTGGTCTTGAAAAGAATATCTTTGGAAATGTCAGCCATGATCCTCTGAATCACCAAAAAATGGTGAATTACAGGAACGAAAAGGTTAACCGTGTTGTAGACATGGTTCCCGATTTGAAAGTTTATGGTGATCAGGAAGGAGAATTATTGGTAATTGGATGGGGTGGAACTTATGGCTATCTGGAAAGCGCCGTTCGTCGGATGGAAGAAGAAGGTCATAGTGTAGGTTTAGCTCACTTTAATTATATCAAACCCCTTCCAGCTAATACTGCTGAAGTTTTCAGCCGTTTTAAGAAGTTAGTTGTTTGTGAATTGAACTTGGGCCAGTTTGCAAGCTATCTTCGTGATAAAGTACCGGGATTTGTTTACGGTCAATATAATAAGGTTCAGGGATTGCCATTTACAGTTCATGAATTAGTTGGTAAATTTGAAAAATTATTGGAGGAATAGGGATGACCATGTCAATATCAGAATATACACAGAAAGATTTCAAAAGCGAAAGCGAGGTTCGTTGGTGTCCAGGGTGTGGCGATCATGCTATATTGAATTCGATACAAAAAGCAATGGCCAACCTGGGTGTAAAGCATGAAGATTTTGCGGTAATATCAGGAATTGGTTGTTCTTCCCGGTTCCCGTATTATATGAGTACTTATGGATTCCATACTATTCATGGAAGGGCTGCTGCAGTTGCTTCAGGAGTAAAATGTGCTAATCCGAAATTGTGTGTTTGGGAAATAACCGGAGACGGTGATGCATTAGCTATTGGAGGCAATCACTTTATTCATGTTTTGAGGAGAAATGTTGACATTAATATTGTGATGTTCAATAATAAAATCTATGGCTTGACCAAGGGGCAATATTCTCCAACATCGGATCGTGGAGCAATCACCAAAACTTCACCCATGGGGACTATTGAAAATCCTTTCAATCCAGCTCTTCTTGCCCTTGGAGCGGGTGCAACTTTTTACGCACGTGTGGTGGATAATAACATTAAACATTCACAGGAAGTATTTGAAGAAGCCGCAAAACATAAAGGAACATCATTTGTAGAGGTGCTTCAGAACTGTGTGATTTTTAACGATGGAATTCATGCTGCAATAGCCGATCCCAAAAACAGGGAAGAACGTCAGATCTTCTTAAAGCACGGTGAACCTATGATATTTGGCGCAAAGCGGGATAAGGGTCTTGTTTTTGACAAAGGTGCGTTGAAAGTAGTACGGTTGGGTGAAAATGGAATTACCGAAAACGACCTTCTTGTTCATGATGCTACTGAACCCAACGGCTATCTGCATCATATGTTGATGGATATGAAATATCCTGATTTCCCGGTGGCTATGGGGGTTATCCGTTCTGTCGAAGCGCTTGTCTACGATCAGCAGATGGAAGCACAGATCGCGGAAGCAAAGAAAGCATCGAAGATCACCTCGATTGATGATTTACTTTCCAGTGGAAATACCTGGGTCGTGGAATAACGAGATAAATAATAATACATTAAAAATAAAGGGAGGCCAAAAGCTTCCCTTTATTTTTAATCCTGTTTTTTTGATTAATTTTATTCCATAAAGTTTAGCAGAATTATTATGGAAAAGTTTGAAAATTTATCAATATCAAATCTATATAAACGAAGAAAAACGGACCGGGATATTTTCCAGGAATTGATGCCCAATAAGATAAAAGAGGTTATGCTATTTGCCACCTTGTATGATTCTTATTCAATTGAAAGAGAAGGGCAGTTTTCTGATAAAATATATGGGGAATATCTTCAATTAAATCTTTATGCTGCTCCTCGCTTCACAAATGTAAATACGGAAGAAGATGTAATGCGGATTCTGAATACCCGTCATTTTGATTTGGTTATTATCATGGCAGGAGTTGATCGTGAAATGCCTTTGAAGATTGCCAATGAAGTGTATTCTTTTAAACCACGTATTCCAATATTGTTATTAGTCAACAACAACAGTGACGTTCGTTTTTTTAAAATGGCAGCCAGTGATCTTCCTGCGATAGACCGTGTATTTGTATGGAATGGGAATGCCAATGTTTTTTTAGCCATGATAAAATATATCGAGGATAAAAAAAACGTATCCAAGGATGCAAATCTTGGAGGAGTCAGGGTGATCTTGTTAGTGGAAGATTCGGTGAAATATTATTCCAGGTATTTACCAATGCTCTTTGCTACTGTGATGACGCAGACGCAAGCACTTGTTTCGGATGAATCTACTGATGAATTGCACAAGATTTTTAAATACAGGGCAAGACCTAAAGTTTTGCTTGTTAGCACCTTTGAAGAAGCAGTAAAAGTGATCAATGATTACAAGGATTACCTGCTCTGTGTTATTTCGGATGTTAAATTCATGAGAAACGGCATCAATGACGATGATGCCGGAGTTGAATTATTAAAACTGGTCAAGGAACAGATAAAATATCCGGTTCCGCTTCTTCTGCAATCGCATGATATCACCAATAAAAGCCGTGCCGAGAGTATAGGAGCAAGTTTTATTAATAAGAATTCGGATACTCTCAGTCATGATATCAATGTATTTATTAATAACAATCTTGGATTTGGAGATTTCGTTTTCCGGGATCAGCAAGGAAATAAGATTGCGGTCGCTCATAATTTGGGCGAATTTGAAGACCTGATATCAAAAGTACCGGTTGAATCTCTTATTTATCATGGTAAATCAAATGCTTTCTCATCCTGGCTGGTGGCACGAGGTGAGATTAACATTGCAGAAAGGCTTATTCCTTTTAATACCGAAGATCCTGATGTTGCAGCGCGTATTCGTGAAATATGCCTGGATGTCTTTGCTAATGTGAGGGAAAAGAAAAACAGGGGACGGATCATAAATTTTGATCCAAATTTATTATCCGGCAACCGTTATATTGTTATGTTGGGTAAAGGTTCTTTGGGAGGGAAAGGCCGCGGTCTTGCTTTTATTTGCAACATGATGGAAAACATCGATATGAAATCGCTTCTTCCGGGTATCAATATCAGGATGCCTGCTACTTCCATCATTGGGGCCGCAGAATTTGACAATTTTCTTGAATCTAACCATCTGTATGATATTGCCTACCATCAGACAGATTATAATATTGTAAGAGAGGCATTTCTGTCGGCCAGGATTGACAACTGTGTACGGGAAAGATTGCTTCTCTATATTCAAAGAATCAAATCTCCTTTAGCTGTTCGTTCTTCAGGCTTATTTGAGGATTCTTTAATAAGACCGTTCTCGGGAGTTTATTCCACCTATCTTATTCCCAATAATCATCCGGATGAGAATGTTCGTCTTGAGCAGTTAATCACTGCAGTAAAATTAGTGTATGCCTCTGTTTTCACCGAAGATGCGAGAGCTTATTTTCAAGCTATCAATTATATGATTGAAGAGGAAAAAATGGCCGTGATTATTCAACCGGTGGTGGGGCACGAACATCATCAAAAGTTTTATGCCAATGTGAGTGGTGTGGCTCAATCCTATAATTATTATCCATATTCCTACATGGAACCATCAGATGGATTTGCAGTAATTGCAATCGGATTGGGACAAACAGTGGTAGGAGGAGAAAAAGCCTATCGGTTCTCTCCAAAATATCCTGGCTTAAAAAACAATTCTGTCTCTGATCAGATAAGGGATTCACAGCGGGAATTCTATGCTATTGACATGTCTCATCAAGATATTGATTTGGCTGTTGACGGAGAAATGGCTGCTATAAAGAAATACCGGATTTCTGATGCTGAGAATGACGGAGTGTTAGAAAATTGTGCATCAACTTATGTTAAGGAAAATGATTACATCATTCCGGGTATAGATTCAAAAGGTACGCGGGTTGTTAATTTTGCAAATATTCTGGAATATCAATATGCCCCATTGGCGGATACTCTTCTTTTATTGTTGAAATTATTTAAGCAGGCTATGGGTTCACCTGTTGAAATGGAGTTTGCACTCGATCTTAATAAAGGAGAGAACGGATGGCCAACTTTCTATTTATTGCAGTTGAAGCCGTTGATCAGGAGGGAAAAGGAAATACAAATCGATCTTGGTTCCATGGATCATTCCAGACTATTTCTTCTTTCAAAAAAGGGAATGGGTAATGGAAAGATAACCGGTATTGATGATGTGGTTTATATTGATACTGATCGGTTTGACCGGACTAAGACAAAAGAAATTGCCAATGAAATCTCAGAAGTAAACAAGATTTTTTCTAAGAATAACCGCCAGTATATATTAATTGGTCCTGGCCGTTGGGGTACGCGTGATGAATTCACTGGCATTCCGGTTAATTGGGCACAGATTAATAATGCTAAAATAATAGTTGAAATTGGGTTACCTGATTTTCCTCTTGACGCTTCTCTGGGATCTCATTTTTTCCATAATGTAACTTCAATGAATGTAGGATATTTTTCCATTCCGCGGATTGATGGAGAGGAGTTTGTCAGAATGAATATGCTGGAAAAACAGAGATTGATATGGCAGGGAAAGTATGTGAAATATGTGCATTTTGATGATGGACTTGAGGTTTTAATGGATGGTAGAAAACGAACTGCAATTATTCGTTCCTTAAAAGAAAATTGATTTTTTCCTATGAAGGTTATAAAATACATTGGAATAGTATTCTTAACGGTCATAGTTTTCTACTTACTGGGACCAAAGATGCCGGAGCCTTTATTAAATCAGAACCTCCCTCGTGTTGATGGAAATGTGAGCCGATTTGTTGACAGTATAGAATCCATCAGCCCGGTTCGTCCGGGAAATGAGGCAAGGATTGTCTGGGCTGATTCTTCAAAGAACAGGACGGAATATGTTCTTCTGTACCTGCATGGGTTTTCGGCAAGCTGGTACGAAGGTTTTCCGGTCAATTCTGATTTTTGTCACCGATACCATTGTAATGCATATTTCTCCAGGTTAGCCTCGCATGGTTTGATTACCGATAATCCTTTACTGGATATGACTCCCGGCAGGCTTTACGAATCTGCAAAACAAGCTCTCGTTATTGCTCACAAATTGGGTGACAAAGTAGTGATTATGGGAACATCCACCGGGGGAACTCTTGCTTTAATGCTTGCAGCCGATTTCCCCGATATGGTAAATGGGCTAATATTATATTCTCCCAATGTCAGGATCAAACAAGAAGCTTCACTGTTATTATCCAGGCCATGGGGTCTTCAGATTGCCCGATTGAATTTTGGCGGTGATTTCAGAACGGTCAGGGATCGTGAAGATATTTGTAAATACTGGTATTGCCGTTACCGGGCAGAAGCTGCGGTTTATCTTCAGCAATTGCTGGATCAGAAAATGAATGCCCGTCTTTTTCACGAAGTAAAATGCCCGGTATTCCTTGGCTATTATTACAGGGACAAAGAACACCAGGATCAGACAGTATCTGTCAGTGCAGCTTTAAAAATGTTCGATCAGCTTGGCACTTCACCATCAAACAAAGAGAAAAAGTCATTTCCAAATGCCGGCGCTCATGTTATTGGCTGTAGCCTTACTTCTCATAGCGTGGATGAAGTTGAAAAAGCTACCTGGGCATTTACAGAGAATATTTTGCAACTGAAGCAGTGAGAAATTACGGACAGGGTAAATAAAAGAATTTAGAAAACTTTAAATGCTATGGTGGTGTTAAGTAATATCAGGAACATAATGTCGTATTGTTAGGCTGAAGGAGTTTAGACTTTAGGCTGAAGGATCATAATGTTCATTTTTTACCTTTGGTCTAAACATCTATAGTCTACAAGACTCCTGTGACATTATTTTATTCCAATTACTTATTTACCACTGCATTTATCTTTTATTATACAATTCCAGATTTTTTAACTCTTCAATGGCTGAATGACATTGTGTCTCGAATTTTTTCACATAATCAGGATAACTTTCTTTATCAGTTCCTGCGATTGTCATCAACTGAAGCGTCTTGAGATCTTTTGCAAGTTCATTCATTCCCACGATTAATAATGAAGATTTTGCCTTGTGAGCCTCTTTACCGAGGGCAAGGTAATCTCCATTTCGGAGGTGCTTGTTCAGGTTTTCTTCAAATTCCGGAATCTGGGCAATGAATATATCTATTAATTCCCGCATGATTTCTTCATCGCCTCCAGTCATGGATTCCATGTATTTTAAATCAATGTAAGCCACTTAATTTTTTTTATTTTTATAAAATTCTTAATTTTCAAAAATAGAAAAATTAATTTTGTAATTTAAATAACCGGTTAAATCATAAAACATGCTTAAAAGAACTCCCTTTTATAACATTCACGAGAAATTAAAGGCAAGAATTGTTGAGTTTGCAGGTTTTGAAATGCCTGTGGAGTACTCCGGAATCAAGGATGAGCACCTTACCGTGCGTCATGGAGCAGGGGTTTTTGATGTTTCTCACATGGGTGAATTGTGGATTAAAGGACCTCACGCTTTATCCCTGATCCAGAAAGTAACTTCGAACAATGCTTCTGTTCTTCATCCCGGCCAAGCTCAATATTCCTGTTTTCCAAACGGCAAAGGTGGGATCGTAGATGATCTGCTCGTTTATTATTTCGAACCGGAGAAGTATATGTTGGTGGTGAATTCCTCCAATATTGAGAAGGATTACAATTGGATTGTTTCACAAAATAGTTTTGGCGCTGAAATCGAGAATTCATCCGATAAAATAAGTTTGCTTGCAATTCAGGGCCCTAAAGCCATCAATGTTCTGCAAAAATTGACAGAGGTCAATCTATCAGAGATTCAATATTACCATTTTAAGGTTGGACGTTTTGCAGGAATTGATAATGTGATTATTTCTGCCACCGGATACACAGGGGCAGGTGGATTTGAGATTTATTTTTATAACGAACATGCCGAACATATCTGGAATGCCCTCTTCGAAGCTGGCAAAGATGAAAATATAAAGCCTGTTGGATTAGGCGCACGCGATACTTTAAGGCTCGAAATGGGGTATTGTTTATACGGTAATGATATTGATGAAACCACTTCTCCCATTGAAGCCGGATTAGGATGGATTACCAAGTTTAAACCCGGAAAAGATTTTATTGACAAAGATTTTCTTCTGAAACAGAAAAATGAAGGAGTATCGGTGAAGTTGTGTGGTTTTGAAATGATTGACCGTGGTATTCCGAGGCATCATTACCAGATTTCGGATGCCCAGGGTCATATAATCGGACATGTAACTTCCGGAACCCAATCCCCCGTCCTTGAAAAAGGAATCGGCATGGGATATGTAGATACTGCCTTCAGCAATCCGGGTTCTGAAATTTATATAATCATCAGGGGCAAACAGTTGAAAGCAAAAGTGGTGAAATTTCCTTTCATTTAAATGCAAATGTTATCTTAATGAAAATAGTGCGGGTAATTCTTTATTTTAATGACTGCAACTTTATTCAATATTATTATTTTTGCATCACAAACTTAAGAAAGGGGATTTTTTTAAGAGTTTTCTGATTTCCTTTTATTCTAAATTTTTATAATTAACCAATAATAATTTTCATTCCATGAAAAAGCACAATTTCTATGCAGGTCCTTCTATTCTTCCGGAATACACTATTCAGAAGACTGCAGAAGCCGTAATCAATTTTGCAGGAACAACCCTTTCCGTATTGGAGATCTCCCATCGAAGCAAAGAATTTGTTGCAGTGATGGATCAGGCAATTGCTCTTGTTAAAGAACTCCTGGAAGTACCTGAAGGTTATGAGGTGCTTTTTCTTCAGGGTGGAGCAAGCACTCAGTTTTACATGGTTCCCTTTAACCTTCTTGCAAAAAAAGCAGGTTATCTGAACACCGGGCATTGGGCTTCAAATGCCATTAAGGAAGCAAAATATTTTGGTGAAGTTGTAGAAGTTGCTTCTTCCAAAGACAAGAACTACAATTATATCCCAAAGGATTTTACAATTCCAACCGACATCGATTATCTTCATGTAACAACCAACAATACCATTTTTGGTACCCAGTTGTATAAGGATCTGGATTCTCCGGTTCAATTAGTCGCTGATATGTCTTCTGATATTTTCAGCCGTCCGATAGATGTCTCCAAATATGATCTGATCTACGCAGGCGCTCAGAAAAATCTTGCTCCTTCAGGTGTTACTTTGGTTATTGTCCGTAAGGATGCTCTTGGAAAGACCGGAAGGCCAATCCCAACGATGATCAACTACATGACACACATCGAAAAGGAATCCATGTTCAATACTCCTCCATGTCTTCCTGTATTTGCTGCTCTTCAGACTCTTACATGGCTGAAAGATAACGGTGGTATCAGAGCAATGGAAGCTAAAAATATTGCCAAAGCCAAACTCCTGTTTGATGAAATCGACAGAAACAAAATGTTTACTTCTACTGTTCCGAATCCTGAAGACCGTTCGCGCATGAACGTCACCTTTGTAATGGCCCCTGGTTACGAACAATTGGAAAAATCATTTTTGGATCTTGCCAAGGAACGTAACATTTTAGGTATCGCAGGCCACCGCAGTGTGGGAGGATTCAGGGCTTCAATTTATAATGCAATGCCCATTGAAAGTGTAGGGGTTCTTGTTCAGGCAATGAAAGATTTCGAATCCCAAAACGCTTAAATAAATTACGAATTAGGAATTACGAATTAGGAATGGACATGAATTTCTATGTCGTTCGTAATTCATAATTCGTAATTCGTAATTCTCATAGGTAACTCGATTTAAAAGTTACTTTTTCTGATTTCTTATATTGACTTTTAAGATTGAATTAGATAACCTGATCTTTTAAAAACACCTCAGTAGAGAGATTAGTTTTACCCTTTAACCGACCTGATTACCTGATTAATTAGGTAATCAGGTCGGTTTTTCTCACTGCGTTATTTCCTACTACTGAGGTGTTTTTAAGGAGATTAGGTCGTTTTTAGAAAGACTTCATTCCTCATACAGTTATTTGTGCGGGGTTGAATTTTTTAATACTGAGGGACTTAATTCGTAATTCGTAATTCATAATTCAAAATCATGGCTGTTTTAAAACCATTTAAAGGACTTCGCCCTCCAAAGGAATTAGGGGCAAAGGTGGCTTCAAGGCCTTACGATGTGCTTAACTCTGAAGAGGCGAGGGAAGAAGCAAAAGGAAATCCCTGCAGTTTACTTCATATAATAAAACCTGAAATTGACTTCCCGGCCGGGACGGACGAACATTCTGAACCGGTTTATTCAAAAGCAGTTGAGAATCTTGAGTATTTCAAGAAGAAAGGCTGGTTAGTAAAGGATGAAAAAGAATGTTTGTACATCTATGCTCAGACCATGGATGGACGGACTCAGTATGGGATTGTCGGTTGTGCCTCTGTGGATGATTACCTGAAGGGCATTATTAAAAAGCATGAACTCACCCGTGCCGATAAGGAAGAAGACCGCATGAAACATGTCCGCAACACCAATTCAAATATGGAGCCGGTATTTTTTGCATATCCCAGAGTGAAAGAATTGGATGAGATAGTCTCACAAATAGTTTCCCAACAAGAACCTGAATACGATTTTGTCGCCAACGATGGTTTTGGACATCATTTCTGGAAAATTGATGATGAGAAAACCATTCAGACGATTGTAAATCTGTTTGCTAAAATTCCCTATACTTATGTAGCCGACGGGCACCATCGTACTGCAGCTGCAGCTCTTGTTGGAAAAGAAAAAAGAGCAAAGAACCCGAACCATAAAGGAGATGAAGAATATAATTATTTCCTTGCTGTACATTTTCCTGATAATCAGCTAAAGATTATTGATTACAACAGGGTCGTAAAAGACCTGAATGGTTTGACAACCGAACAGCTTCTGGAAAAACTGCAGGAGGATTTTGAATTGACAAAGATCGGAAGTAAGATCTATAAACCTGATCAACTGCATACTTTCGGCATGTATCTCGCGGGTGGCTGGTATAAACTGACCGCTAAATCCGGCAGGTACAATGACAATGACCCGATCGGAGTGTTGGATGTTACCATTTTGTCTGACCTGGTTTTAAATAAAATTCTGGGCATTAAAGATCTGCGCACCGATAAAAGAATTGATTTTATTGGTGGAATACGTGGATTAGGCGAATTGAAATCAAGAGTTGATTCGGGTGAAATGAAAGTTGCCTTTGCGCTTTATCCTGTCTCCATGAAGCAGTTGATCGACATCGCCGATTCAGGCAACATCATGCCTCCCAAAACCACATGGTTTGAACCAAAACTAAGGTCCGGGCTGGTCGTTCACGAACTGGAATAAAAGATGTGCTGATTTGCTGATGTGACGATGTGTTGATGTACTGATTTATTCAGTATTTCTAATTGATATCTTCGCTTCCGCATAATTACATTGATTTTTTTGAGGGACTTTGGACAATGTTATTGTAATAAAATAATGCTACACGATACAATCGTGCAGCAACGTGTGAATCAGATAACCTAATCTTTTTAAGGAGATTAGGTTGTTTTTTTTCAAAGGCTTTCATTCTCCCCTCTGCGTAACTATGAATTTATGAGTTCATCTCCTCGTCAGCATATCTCCCCATCAGCATATCTCCCCATCAGCCCATTGCGTAGATCTGACTCCCCGGTTCACTGCACATAAAAAAATCCCCTTTCCTTTTGTTATTAAAAATATTGTTTAGTAGTTTTGATACACCTTAACTTAATACTATACCATGACGGACGAATATTTTTTAAACTTCGAAAACCGTACCTACGACGATCTTTGTGAAGCGACCGGTTTTCTTGAAAAAAGTGAAGTATCGGATAATCGGAGTGTGAAGATTTATCTCCTCCGGGAGTTGTGTGAAATGAACCGGCTGCGTCTTGAAATAAACCGTTTAACCGTCCTGAAAACTGATTTAATTCCGCAGTACAACCTTTTACCCTTCTTTGGAAACAGGGACGTGGAAGAAAACAGGAAAAAGCTCAGGCTCCTGAAAAGCCGGCTCAACAGGCTGTGGAAACTCGACAAGGAAGCCCGGGCACAGAACAACCTGGGAAAATTTAATCTCCACCGCCTTCAGGCAAAATACGCGTAAAGGGAATATTGTGTATGATGTAAAAACTGGCGGATAAGATGCAAAAAGGATTGCAAATCTCCGGTTAACAGATGCGAATTGCAAATTCGCATCAGCCGTTTTGATTCAATTTGGTACAAAACCGGAGGAGTAAGAATAGGCTGTTCTTTCGCTAGAGCAAATCTATGATTCCTGCTTTGTTAAGACTTAAATGGCAGAATTTTATTAAAAAATAAACCTAAAACTTAGATCATGGCACTTTTTGATTTTCTCAAAAAAAAGGAATTTGAAGAAATTGAAAGATTAAAGAAGGAGGTCGCAAACCTTGTAAAATACCAGGGTATTGTTGATGTAGACAAACTAATTCAAGAGAGACTTGATACCTTAGAAGACGTTAAAAATAACAGCATTAAGGTTAAGGCTCAAATTGAGGAAGAAATAGTATTACTACGTAAGAATTATTCAGATGCTTATGAAATCTATAAAAAACTAAAGAAACAATCCGATATACTTACAGAAACAATAGAATTATCTGAATATGGCTTATATGAACCTCATTTTGCTTATTTCAGTCGAAAAGTATACCAGTAGTTCAATCCAAAAGTATACCATTTTTAAATAAATAAAAAGGCAGTACTCTTGTGATCGGGGTACCCCGATCACAAGAGTACTGGAGCCCGGATTTGTGGCTGTTTATTTTTCATTTTTTCATCATTTCTTTTGTTTCTCTTAACCGGTAAGATTCTCCATTCATATTTACCAGATGTGCCTTGTGGGTCAATCTGTCTACCAATGCTGCAGTGAGTACAGGATCACCAAAAATCTCCTTCCACCGGTCAAAACCCAGGTTGGTGGTAACAATTGTAGATTTGCGTCCTGCCCGAAGCGAGAGATGATTAAAGAGCAGTTCTGCGCCTTCCTTGTCAAAAGAGATGTAACCAAATTCATCACAGATTACCAGATCATATTTTTCAAATCGCAGTTCCATCTGCCGCAGCGTTCGCTGTGCGTGTGATTCGCGCAGTTGTGTCAGCAGCCCATGTACGGTGGTAAAATAGACCCGGTAGCCCTGCAGACAAGCTTTTAATCCCAGGCCGATCGCAATATGGGTCTTGCCTGTTCCCGGATTTCCGGCCAGTATGATGTTTTGTCCCGATGCGACGAAGTCGAGCCGTTCGAGCATGGCCAGTTTTCCTGCGGCATCAACAGGGAGCAAATCACGCTTTAAATCATGAAGATATAGTTTGGCCGGAAAACCAGCCAGCCTGATCTGTGCTTTCTTTCTGTTTTCCAACCGGGTATCATATTCCCTCTCCATTAGCCGTAAAAGGAATGTCTCATAGTCTGCCCCTTCTTTGGCCGCCTCCTGCGCCACCTGTTCAAACTCGTTGCGGAAAACAGGCAGATGCAGTTCTTTACTGTACCTGGCAATTTGTGTTTTTATTTCGCTTTGTAACTTCATTTCCAGGGTTGTTTTAATTCATTAATGCGGTGACCTGTCTGAGTTGTTCCTGGGCCATATATGCCGTTTGATTATTTAAGGCCACCGGTATGGCCTCTTCCCGGGGCTTATTACCCAGAAGAGCGGTTAACTTCTCCGTGGTGATGCCTTGGGTGCAAAGGCCGACCAGCCGTGAAACGGTGGCTTCCAGATTTTCTGCACTAATTTTATATTGGCAACAATAATGAAGCAAGTCAATAAAGTCACGGGGAGCATCGGTATAAAATTGCAGATATAGTTTTTTCAGATACGGGCTGCATGTAAGGGCTGCACTCCCGTCCAAGGCCCCCGGCTTTTGTCTCAGAGTATCCAGATAATGCTCAATGGAGATGATCCACTGATGTTTACCGTAATCGCGCTGATGCGACGCAACGAGCTTGTTTTGGTTGTACGCTTCAATTGTGTTGCTAGATACTTTAACATCAACAAAACACCCAACCAGTTTATCAGATACTGAATAACGGTTGGTGCAGTAACTGATTGTTGCGTATTTATCCACTCTCAATTGTATCGAATCTGAACATGCCAGTGGTCCCGTGTATTGCCATAACAGCTTTTTCTCATCTGCAAACATCTCCATTGCTGTGCGACCGGTTAATTGCTGTTTGGCTTGATTTATCCGGGTAATAATTGATTCCAGATGTTTTTCGGCTTCTTTCGTGTTGGCAAAGTCGCTTTTAAAACCAAAGGCTTTTCTTCTGATGTATTCCACACTGCGTTCAACATGCCCTTTTTCATTTCCGCTGTAGGCATTGCAAAAACGGTGGCCAAACTGGTAATGGCCCTTGAGTTGGAGCAGTGCCCGGGTGGGCTCTTTCTCGTGTTTACCAATAAATTTGGCAACAGCAACGCGCATATTGTCATAAACCATCTGGTGGTAAACACCCCCTATGTGTTCAAAAAATGAAACATGTGACTCCATAAAAGCCAGGGTATCCTGGCGCTGGTATATGACAGCATAACGATAATTGCTGTAAGAGGAGGTAAACACGGCAAGTTGAAAACGGCACACTTTCCCTCCGATGTTTAGTTTTATCTCACCCCAGTCAAACTCACAGGCTGATCCCGGCTGGTACTGCTGACGAATAAAAGTCTCCTTGCCCACAGCTGATTTCCCTTGCTTTGCGCTGATATAATTGCACACAGTGGTATAGCCTATCTCCAGGCCTTGTTCATGAAGCAATTGCAAAATATCTATTTTCTTCAGAATTTGCTTTTGCAGGCCCTGTTGCATCTTCTTGCCGTTTTCTTCAAGCAAAGTGTCTATAACAGTCTGGACTTCTTCGGTCAATCGAACTTTGCTCCTTTCTCCAACCTTGTAAAGAGGAGGACTTGACAGATACCTCGAAAGAACCGTTTCCGGCTTCACTGATCCCTTTTGAAGATTCTTGTAATCCTCAATATACTTTCTTATCGTCTTGCGGCTTATTTGTAGTTCATGCGATATTCGTCGCTGACTTTTTCCTTCACGGTAACTGCGGATGATGATCTCTTGTTTTGTATACATACTTATCATGCTTTAAAAATGAGGTTTTTATTCTCATTCTGTTATGACTAAGTGGTATACTTTTCGACTGAAAAATGGACTACTTCTTAATTGAAATATACAAATGCCCGAATATGATCTCCAAATCGGCCCTCAGGACGAAAATATCTTTCTTTAGCCCCTCTTTTACCAATTTGTTCAATGGCCTTAATAAATATGTCAATGTCTTCTTCATATTCACTACCCTCAGGAAACTTATCCAGAAATTTATCAGTTTCTGTATTTTCACCTCCATATCTCAATGTGTAAAAATTTACCTGATCGTGTTCTTCATAAAGCTCTATCTCTATTCTGTGCTTCACTTATAAGTTAATTACAAATTAAAACTTTTTAAAATAGAAAGCCAAAAAACATCTGTAAAATATGTTATTAGTGTGAATGTTTTATTTGATTACCAATGAAATCAGGATTAATCAGATACGCCACTCGTAATTCTTTCCTCCCTTTGCAAGCCATTTTGAAAGAGAAACAACTCCTTTTCCGTCCCAAAGCTCTGCCTGCCTTTTTCCCCATAGCGCCTTAGCAGTTCGGTTGTCATTCCAATCAGGTTTTTAGTTAAGTATCATAAATTTAGTGAACTAAATTTTTATTAACAAAGAAAAATACATTTTACTATTTCATATTTTTCTCTTTGATACTATATTCATTCAATTCACTATACGATTCAAAGTTTATTCCTATTTCCAGAATATTACATGAGTTTTGCCTTGGATGAAAAAAAGGACTGCCCTGAAAAACAGGAACAGTCCCTTATTCATACCTGCTTAGATTTTTTTCCCGATATAAAATACATAACCGTAATACTCTTTGTATTTGGAATACAATAGAGCTTCATGCCGCTGGTTAGCGATAAGTTCATCGGCGGTTGGATTACCTTTGTATTTTCTCAGGAAAACTTCCTGAGCTTCAACCTGCGGGATGTAAAAATGTTCAGTCCAGCAATTCTCAGGCAGGATAAAGCAGGCAACCGGAATATATCCGGCTTTTTGCATCCGGGCGACCTTATTTGAAATAGTGTCTATCTCAGGATAAGCATCCTGCCAAAACGAATTGATTTCCTCAGGCCGTTTTTCTGTGAACCAGGAAGCTTCTGTAACGGAAATATATCCTCCCGTTTTCAGAAACTTTTTCCACTCGTTCAATCCCCGTTCAAAACCAATATTATAGATTGCTCCTTCCGACCAGATAAGGTCTAATTCTTCGTTCTGAAAAGGAAGGTCATCCATTGAGGCAACGATACCCTTTAATCTCTCCTGAAGATCCAGTTTGCCTGCATTACTGTTAAACATATCGATGAAAGGAGGAAACAAGTCGATACCAGTAATGTATCCTGGAGTATTCTGTCCCAATACCATGGTCTGGCCTCCTGTTCCGCAGCCAATATCAGCAATACGGGATTTCTTCGTGAGATTATCGATAAAGCTTAATGCTTTAACTGTTACTTCAGGGCTGCCAGGCCCCTGACGGTCTAAACCTGAAAAATATTCGCAGATTAAATTAATATCGAATTCGTGAATTGATTTAATTTTATTACTCATGGCGTTTAAATTTATATTGTTGAAAATCATGGCATAAGAACGCAACACATTCTTTACCATTCCTAAACTGATTTTAATATATGGGTATAGAAGTTTACTCCGGCAGAAAAATGTCCGAGTTTAATTAAGGGATAACCTTGGGCAGAGTACCAAAGGTTATTTACTTCACCAAATCCTTACTAAATTTAAACATCCACAGTTTTTAGATTTAACAAAGTTAGGTATTTTTTATGAAATTTGTGCGAAAGTGACCGGGTGACTTTGTTCAGATGAGTGAAAATCAAACTAAAAGAAGTCACCCGGTCACTTGCCCTGTTATTTTACTTTGTGGCTGGATACTTGAATACTGCAGGACTTATTATCTAAAATGAAGTGTCTGGCTATTGATTACTGACTAATGACTTCTTCGGTCCTATACCGTGAGCATCGACTAAGCCTTGGCATGGACCTGGTACGACCCGGGTACGGCCTTTATTAGCTCCACAGGGTCCTTAGAGTATAGAGGCAGGGGTTACTTTTCTTATCCGTGTTGTACAACAGCCACTAAAGCTGGCGGCAATGAATTGCCAGGGGGTATTATTGCACACGCACAAAATTTGAATACTGCAATTAACAGATACATATCACACATTTTTTATGTGCATTATATGGTGCGTTGCATTACAACCCTATAGGAGGCCAGCGAATAACGGTTTATCGAATGATTGACATCACATAAATCAGACATTCGGGCAATTCGTGATCCTGATTCTACAAAGATTTCACAGCTAAAGCTGTTCCTGGTGCGATCTGACGAGTGGCTAATCCATCTCGTGTAAGTCATAATAGTTGCCCGATGAAGTAAAAAGGGAATTTTGTCGTACACCCCAATTCGCAATTATCGCAATTCGTAATTCGCAATTCGTAACTTTACAATTTTATAAAATTTGTTTTTGTGAATTTTAAAGATTTAAACTACTTTTGTGCCCGTGCGACGTCTATTCCGTATATCGAGGATGTGAGCGCTGAAAGATGCGTTTTTACTGCTGATCAAAAGGTAGTGAAAACGCATTTTTTTTGATTGTAGGGGCAGGGCTTGGTCCCTGCCCTGCTGAAATAAATTAATACCAGAGTAAAGCTGATGACAATGCAAAAAGTAAGACTGATACTTGAGGACGGAACAACCTTCGAAGGAAAATCTTTCGGCTATGAGAAATCCATCGCCGGGGAGGTTGTTTTCTATACTGCCATGACCGGGTATCCGGAAAGCCTCACGGATCCTTCCTATACGGGTCAGATCTTGGTATCCACATATCCCCTGATCGGAAATTATGGTGTACCCAATGAGTTAATGGAAAATGGGATTCACCGTCATTTTGAATCCAATAAAATCCACATCAGCGGATTGGTCATTTCCGATTACTCGGTAGCCTTCAGCCACTGGAATGCGATGATGAGCCTGGGAGATTGGTTAAAGAAGCAGCAGGTCCCCGGAATATTTGATGTGGATACCCGGGCATTGACTAAAATCCTTCGGGAAAAGGGTTCTATGCTGGGAAAGATTGAATTTGAAAACGACACCGTGGACTTCTTCGATCCAAACAAAACTAACCTTGTCGCAATGGCCAGTTCCAAAAAAGTGGAAACTTACGGGGAAGGCAAGTACAAAGTAGTTCTCGTGGACTGTGGTGTTAAAAACAATATAATCCGTTGTCTGATCAACCGCGGTGCAACGGTGGTAAGAGTGCCCTGGGATTACGATTTCAACCAGATGGATTATGATGGTTTATTCCTGACCAATGGCCCGGGCGACCCTACGATGTGCGAAATAACAGTACAGCATATCAGAAAAGCCATAGAACAGGGGAAACCCATCATGGGAATCTGTCTTGGCAACCAGCTTCTCGGACTGGCCGCCGGAGCCAAAACCTACAAATTGAAATATGGTCACCGAAGTCATAATCAGCCGGTTCTGCTGAAAGACACCAACCGTTGTTTTATTACTTCTCAAAATCACGGTTACGCCATTGATGATAAAACCCTTTCTCAGGATTGGGAACCTATGTTTACCAACGTAAATGACGGAACCAACGAGGGAATAAGACATAAAACCAAACCTTTCTTTTCCACACAATTCCATCCCGAAGCATCTTCAGGTCCCGTGGATACGGAATTTCTTTTCGATGATTTCATTGAAAATGTTAGGATCTTTAAATCTTCACCTGTCAATCTTCAAAATAAATGATAAACTCGAATATCAAGAAAGCAATTGTCCTCGGCTCGGGGGCATTAAAAATCGGTGAAGCCGGCGAATTTGATTATTCAGGCTCTCAGGCATTAAAGGCTTTAAAAGAGGAAGGAGTTTATACAGTACTCATTAATCCCAATATTGCCACCATCCAAACTTCAGAGAATATTGCTGATAAGATCTATTTTCTCCCGGTGACTGCCTATTTTGTGGAAAAAGTCATTGAAAAAGAAAGGCCGGATGGTATCCTGCTGGCTTTCGGCGGTCAGACGGCTTTGAATTGCGGAGTTGAATTATTTCGTAACGGAGTATTGGACAAGTACAATATCAAGGTCGTTGGGACCCCTGTTCAGACGATCATCAATACCGAAGACCGTGAGATATTTTCCGGAATTCTGCATGAGATTAATGTACTGACGCCCAAAAGCATTGCCTGCGATTCCATCGAAAAGGCCAGAGAAGCAGCTAAGCAACTCGGTTTCCCGCTTATTATAAGGGCCGCATTTACTCTTGGAGGATTGGGTTCAGGGTTTTGTTCTAATGAGGAAGAGCTCAATAAATTGGCTGAAAATGCCTTCTCTTATTCTCCCCAGATATTGGTTGAAGAAAGTATTAAAGGATGGAAAGAGGTTGAGTACGAGGTTGTCCGCGACGTGTACGACAACTGTATTACCGTCTGTAACATGGAGAACTTTGATCCGCTCGGGATTCATACCGGCGAATCTATTGTGGTTGCTCCGTCCCAAACCCTTTCCAATGACGAATACCATAAATTAAGAGCGCTCTCCATAAAAATCATCCGTAAAATCGGGGTCATCGGTGAATGTAATGTCCAGTTTGCCCTCGACCCGGATTCCGAAGATTACCGCGTGATTGAAGTAAACGCCCGTCTTTCAAGATCATCCGCTTTGGCCTCAAAAGCTACAGGATATCCCCTGGCGTTTGTAGCTGCTAAACTGGGCCTTGGATATGGGCTCCATGAACTGAAAAATTCAGTCACCAAAGTAACCACCGCATGTTTTGAACCCGCTCTGGATTATATCGTGGTAAAAATACCCCGCTGGGACCTCAACAAATTCGTGGGTGTTTCCAAGTACCTGGGTTCCAGCATGAAATCCGTCGGAGAAATTATGGCCATCGGGCGCTCCTTTGAAGAAGCCATTCAGAAAGGTATCCGCATGGTGGGAATCGGAATGCACGGATTTGTTGGAAATAAGGAAGAGATGGAAATTACTGATATCGAGCAGGAATTGATTCATCCAACCGACAGACGTATTTTAGCGCTTGAAGAAGCCCTTGATAAAGGTTATACTATTGAAAAAATATGGGAAATAACCAGAATTGATAAATGGTTTCTTCAAAAGCTCAACAATATCTACAAGCTCAGATGTGAACTGATGAAATACAATTCGCTGGAAAAAGTTCCGGTTGAATTGCTCAAGCTGGCTAAGAAACAAGGATATTCCGATTTCCAGCTTGCAAGGATCATTCTGAAGAGCAATGATAAAAAGATCAATAAAGATTTATTGAAAGTCAGGGAATACCGCAAAAGCCTTGGAATTATTCCTGTTGTAAAACAGATTGATACCCTGGCGGGAGAATATCCGGCTCAGACCAATTATCTTTATGTCACTTATAACGGTACTGAAAATGACGTTGAATTTCTCCATGACGGGAAATCAGTGATTGTTCTTGGTTCAGGCGCTTACCGCATTGGTTCATCCGTTGAATTCGACTGGTGTTCGGTGAATGCTGCCAACACCATTCGGCAAGAAGGATTTCGGTCGGTGATGATCAACTACAACCCTGAAACCGTTTCCACCGATTACGATACCTGCGACAGACTTTATTTTGATGAGCTCACTCATGAAAGGGTTTTGGATATCTGCGACTTTGAACAGCCCAAAGGTGTAATTCTTTCTATGGGTGGTCAGATCCCGAATAATCTTGCCACTAAATTGGATGCACAGAATATTCCAATTTTGGGTACCTCAGCAGAAAAAATTGATAATGCCGAAGACCGTAACAGGTTTTCCGCTATGCTCGATACCCTTCATGTAGATCAGCCCCGCTGGAGTCAGTTAACCACTATCGATGATATTTATAAGTTCGTTGATGTGGTTGGTTTTCCTGTCTTAATCCGCCCCTCCTATGTGCTTTCGGGAGCGGCCATGAATGTGGTATCCAATAAAGATCAGCTTGGGCATTATCTCAATCTTGCAGCACACGTATCCAAAGAACATCCGGTGGTAGTGTCTGAGTTTATAGAAAATGCAAAGGAAATCGAAATGGATGCTGTAGCAAAAGACGGAGAAATCATGGCGTACGCCATCTCTGAGCATGTCGAATTTGCAGGTGTCCACTCCGGGGATGCAACCATTGTCTTCCCCCCTCAGAAGCTGTATATCGAAACTATCAGGAGGATCAAGAGAATATCAAGACAGATTGCCAAAGCCCTTGAAATTACAGGTCCTTTCAACATTCAATACCTGGCCAAAGACAATGACATCAAAGTAATTGAATGTAACCTCCGGGCTTCGCGTTCTTTCCCCTTTGTCTCGAAAGTATTGAAAACCAATTTGATCGAAATAGCCACCAAAGCAATGCTTGGGGTTCCTTTCCAGAAACCCGACAAATCGTTGTTTGAACTCGATTATGTTGGGGTAAAAGCTCCGCAGTTCTCCTTCCACCGTCTTTTAAATGCAGATCCCGTTAGCGGTGTAGACATGGCTTCCACGGGTGAGGTTGCCTGTATCGGAGAGAACTTTTACGAAGCGTTGTTAAAATCAATGCTTTCAGTCGGATACCGTATCCCGGAACATACGATTCTGATTTCATCAGGGCCTACCCGTGCGAAAACCGAATTACTGAATAGCGCCAAAATGCTCGTAGAAAGAGGATTTAAAATATACGCCACCGAAGGGACGCACAAATTCCTTGAAACCAATGGCATTGAAACGGAAAAAGTATCCTGGCCTGATGAGGATAATCAGTACAAAAACACACTGGGGTTAATCCGCGAAAGGAAAGTTGATCTTGTCATTAATATCCCGAAAAATCATACCGAAAGAGAGATTTCCAATGGTTACCTTATCCGGAGAAATGCAATTGATTTCAACATTCCTTTGATTACCAATGCCCGTGTGGCCAGCGCTTTCATTTACGGCTTCTGTAAAATGGACCTGGATGACATCAGCATCAAAGCTTGGAATGAATACAAGTAATGATTAATTACGAATTGCGAATTGCGAATTACGAATCAATGCCGTTTATGTTTAGTTAAGAATTTGGATCCGGGTAAATCTTGTTTCATCAAAGATGATCTTTGGAAATCAGGTCATTAGACAATAGACGTTAGGCTTTAGGTTTAACGGTAATTCTCCTAAAGCCTAAAGTGTGTCACAAGTGCGGGATCCGTCTTTTGATTTTCTTTAACTAAACAAAATTGAATTAAGAATTACGAATCAATGTCGTTTAGTTAAGGTAATCAAGATTTATTTCTTGTCTGAATGATCCGGAAATATTTTTGATGTCCTTCCATTGCCGTCAGCTTCAGCTGACGGATAAATATGTTGATTAAAGGGGCTTTAGCCACATTTTTAAAAAATCAATGTGGCTAAAGCCATAATGATTCAAACTTTCGTCAAGCTGTAGATTTAACAATTTTCCCAAACCCTATACCCTAAAAAATCTATGGTCATCCGTGACATCTGTGTCATCCGTGTTCTGATTTTTCTTAACTAAACAACATTGAATTACAAATTATAAATTCCTTAATTCTTTCATTACTTCATTTCTAAAGCCTGGTTGCTCATTCAATCATGCAATCTTTTTAATCAGTAAATCAAGGTTTGGACATTTTCCCCCATTTGATCTGTTTTTTTCTTAACTTGATGTGTGTTGTGTGTGTCTTCAATATGATGTCCTGATGCTCGGCTCATCTGCTAATCAGTGCATCGTCTCATCAGCACATCAGCACATCGTCTAATCAACACTTCAGGTTATGATACAAAAAATAACACCTTTTCTTTGGTTCGATAATCAGGCTGAAGAAGCAGCAAATTTCTATGTTTCGTTATTCAGAAATTCATCCGTTAAAAAAGTCATAAATTTTAAGGCTGGTTCGCCTGGTCAGGAAGGAACAGTGATGACTGTCAGCTTCAACATTGAAGGACAGGAATTTACTGCTCTGAATGGAGGCCCTGCATTTCAGTTCTCGCAAGCTATATCCTTTGTCATCAACTGCACTTTTCAGGAAGAAGTGGATCATTACTGGTCTAAGCTTTCTGAGGGGGGAGAAATTCAGGAATGTGGATGGTTGAAGGATAAATATGGAGTCGCCTGGCAGATTGTCCCCACGAAGATGATTGATATGATCAACGATCCTGATCCCGAAAAATCCCAGCGGGTCTTCTCCGCCATGCTTCAAATGAAAAAACTGGATATCGCTGAACTTGAAAGAGCTTATAACAATGCCTGATAGTTTATAAACGCTCAACTTTTTCTGGTCCAATACCGGGCTTAGTTTATATTTAGGCATGGGATCGGAGAAAAAGAAGACTTTAGGCTGTAGGAGATTTTTGCGACTTTTGCTACTTGCGACTTTTGCTTTTACAAGGCTAACAATGGATCAGTCCACATTCCCGAAGAATTGAAATATAACCAGTTTGTTTTACAAACATTAAATGCTTAGGGTCATTTTTCTTATATCGGTTTTTTTATATCGAACTCAGGTTAATAGTCATTACGCTGCGCTGAAATTAATTGTCAGTATGCTTTGCTATAATTGACGCCGCAGGCAAATGACCTAATGCCCTAATGTCTAATGAAAAAATTTATGTTGGAAAACTTCTGATTGATTTACAGGGTAAAAATGCGGTTATCCTGAGACTTCCATAAAAAATCAAAGATTGTTTGAAATAAAAATTATAACTTATACAAAATTTGTGCGTTGTCTTTTTAGTGAACTACATTATTAATGAAAAAGATCGGTTATCATTAAAACACAATATTATGGATAGTCTACTTTATGCAATTGCGGTTATCCTGGTCATTATATGGGCCATTGGTTTTTTTGCTTACAGCGCCGGTATCCTGATCCACGTTCTTTTAGTGATTGCCTTTGTCGCCATTCTTGTCAACATAACAAGAGGCAGGAATCCCTTATAACAGTCTGTTTCAGGAATCTGGATTTCCCATATATCCTCATTTCCCATGACATATCAGGCCATTAATCTTCAGAATTAAGACCTGACTCAATCTACTCTCTGATTCGATGTTGAACACTGAAGGAAAACAATTACCCGATGTCTGATACTTTTCAGATTCCCCCTCCCCTTTTTTTCATAGATTCCCTGCATGAAATAAAACTTTTCACCGAAAATTAGTGTTAAATTGTATATATATTTTGTGTAAGGAACAGGATTTCAAGAATATCATTTATCAGGGATGTTTAACAAATACTTGATCAGCATTAACAGGGCATTCAGGTTTTTTATTGAATTCTTTAAACAGGCTTTTGTCCCGCCCTTCCATTTTTCTGAAATAATACACCAATGTTATGAGATTGGCCTAAGATCCTTGTCGCTGATCACCCTGACAGGTTTTATCACCGGTATTGTTTTTACCAAGCAATCCCGGCCTTCGCTGCAGGATTTCGGCGCTACTTCATGGCTCCCATCCCTGATCGGCATTGCCATCATCAGGGCATTGGGCCCCCTGGTAACAGCTCTTATCTGCGCAGGCAAAGTCGGCTCGGGAATAGGTGCGGAACTGGGCTCGATGAAGGTGACCGAACAAATTGATGCCATGGAAGTTTCTGCCATCAATCCATTTAAATATCTGATCGTTACAAGAGTTGCCGCCACTACCATCTCCATCCCTATTCTTGCATTTTATTGTATCGCGGTGGGTCTTCTGGGCTCTTACCTGAATGTTCATGTGGAGGAGTCCACCAGTTTTGTTTCTTTTATTAAAAACGCGTTTTCATCCATTAATTTCATTGATCTTTTCACCTCTGTAGTTAAATCAGTGACTTTTGGATTTACGATCGGCATCGTAAGCTGTTACAAAGGTTTCCATGCTGCAAAAGGCACCTGGGGGGTAGGGCAGGCAGCCAATCATGCGGTTATTGTTTCCATGTTTCTGATCTTTTTGGAGGAAATGATTATTGTACAAATTTCAAACTGGATAAGAATGTCTTAATATGCAGGAACCAATCCATCAAAATAGTAATTCTGAAGAACCGGTCATTCTCGTTAAAGATCTTCACAAGTCATTCGATGACCTCGAGGTATTGAAAGGGATAAATCTGGCCGTGTACAAAGGAGAAAATCTGGCTTTACTGGGAAGGTCTGGAAGCGGCAAGTCGGTATTGATCAAAATTCTGATAGGATTGTTAAAGCCGGACCAGGGAGAAGTCTATGTTCTGGGACAACGGATTGACCACCTGAACACCAAAGAACTAAATGCTCTCAGACTCAGGGTAGGATTCTCATTCCAAAGCAGCGCTCTTTACGACAGCATGAGCATTCGCCAAAATCTTGAGTTTCCCCTGGTCAATAACATTAAAGACCTGAGCCGGGAGCAAATAAACAAAGCCGTAGAAGAAGTACTTGATGCGGTAGGACTCAAAGATAAAATTAATCAAATGCCGGCAGATCTTTCGGGAGGTCAGCGAAAAAGAATCGGCATAGCCCGAACCATCATTTTAAAACCTGAGATCATGTTGTACGATGAACCCACGGCAGGACTGGATCCTATCACCAGTACTGAAATCAACAGGTTGATCAAGCAACTTCAGTATCAATACAATACCACGTCAATCATCATCACCCATGACCTCACCTGTGCAAAAGAGACAGGTGACAGAATGACCATCCTGATGGATGGGAAATTTATAAAAACCGGTAAATTTCAGGAAGTTTTTAATACCGATGATGAACTGATCAAAGGTTTTTACAATTATAATTTCACTAAATAAACTATGGATGAATCGAAAAGCAAAAGAGAGGTGATTGTGGGATTTTTTATTCTCCTGGGTTTAGTATTTTTCATCAGCGGGGTACTGGTCATAGGTAATCTCTCAGGCACCTTCAAAAGCAGACTGAATGTGATTTCCATTTTTGATGATGTAGGCGGATTGAAAGCTGGGAATAATATCTGGTTCTCAGGGGTAAAAATCGGGACCATCAGCAATCTTCAATTCTCCTCACGGTCAGAGGTGATGGTGGTCATGAAAATTGACAGGAAAGCTACTCCTTTCATCCATAAAGATGCCAGGGTCAAATTAAGCTCCGAAGGATTCATCGGGAACAAACTCCTGATTATTTACGGAGGATCGTCACGGTCGCCTCATATCGGGGAGGGAGATACCCTGCAATCGGATAAAACGCTCTCCATGGAGGAGATGATGACCACACTCCAGGAGAACAATAAAAACCTCTTGACCATTACCGCTGATTTTAAGGATTTAAGCCAGGGTCTCATGAAGGGGAATGGGACTATTGGCAAGCTATTCACGGACGAGGATTTGTACAATCATCTCAAAGAAGCGTCCTCTTCCCTTCAGAAAGCTTCAGAGAACGCACAACAACTGATTAAATCCCTTGCCCTGTTTGGCGAGGGACTGAATAAAAAAGGGACCCTTGCCAATGAGCTGATCACGGATACCACGGTGTTTAAATCCATCAAATCTTCCACTTCCCAGTTGTCTAACATGAGTGATTCGGCATCCGTGATTATAAATAATTTAAAAGAAGCTTCCCAGCGCACCAATACTCCCCTGGGAGTTCTCATGCACGACCAGGAATCAGGCGAGAACCTGAAAAACATACTGAAAAACCTCGAATCCAGTTCCGTGAAGCTCTCCGAAGATCTTGAGGCGTTGCAGCATAACTTTTTATTCAGAAGTTACTTCAGAAAAAAGGGGAAAGATTAGGTTCAATAAAACAAAATCTGAAAATTTAAATCCGAAACCGGTCTTATATCTTCTGATACCAGAGATCCACCTCTTCCGGTTCGGAACGATTCTGATTTGGTTCTCTTCCCAATAAGGAATCTTCATTGGTCCATTTAGGCACAAAAATCCAGAGTTATAAACATCCCTAAGCCAGACAAGCACCCGGATTCACAAGAAAGGGAATTCACTGGTTGAAGCCGGGGAAATAATTAAATATTTTGCATCGGGAGTATTCACATTAAAAATTATATTAATTTTGAGTGACTATGAGGGAAATATGACTGATCGAAGCTGAATTTCCGAAAATAAAATGCCCCCGTATTGAAAGACGAGGGCGGCTTAAATGTTTTCACAACGGAATAATCCTTATTGTGATTTGCTTCAAATTGTTCTGCTAAGATAATAATATTTTATTAAAATACAAAACTATGAAAAAAATTTTAGGTCTTGATCTTGGGACGAATAGTATTGGATGGGCACTGGTGGAAACAGATGAAAATGGTAAACCGTGTAAGATCGAAGGCATGGGAAGTAGGATAATTCCAATGGGCACAGACAAACAGGATTACGAAAAAGGGGTTGGCATAACGAAAAACGCAACTCGCCGCGAGAAACGAACTGCTCGCAAAGGCAATAAACGTTATAAACTTCGCAGGAATAAACTCCTATTTATTCTAAACGAATTAGGAATGTTGCCGGAACAATTTCAATTCAAGAAAGGAATACCTGAAGCAACAAAATTACAAGATTTGGAGCTTTCGCCGATTTCAAAGAAAACTAAACAATTAGATGCCTTGGGTCTTTTACAATTGAAAGTCAAAGCATTGGAAGAACCTGTTGAATTAAAAAATCTTGGGAAGATTCTTTATCAATTCAATCAACTTCGTGGTTATTCGGGTGGAAATAACAATGATGATAATAATGAGAAGAAAAAAGATGATGATGAAGATGCAGAAAAAAAGAAGTACGAAGTTGTTGTTCAGAAAGTAGAAATTTTGAAAGTTAAACAGTCAGAATATACTTTCACTGTAAGAGGTGGAAAAAACAAAGGTGAAAAGCAATATTATTTTGATATAACAATAAATTTCGATGGAGAAGAAGTTGAAGGGCAAACCGAATTACAAAATTTAAAAGAAAAGGAAGGGCAGGAAGAAGAACTCGAAATCCGCATTTCAAGAAAAAAAGACGATAACGTTTCTTACAAATTTGCTTTACCTCAAAAATCGAACTGGCGTAAAGCAATGGAATTGTCTGAAAAAACTCTGAAAGAGGAAAACCTTTTTATCAGCCAATTACGTTTGAGGGATTTGCGACAAAACAAATGGACAAAAATCAGGAATCGTGTGTTTTTGCGTAACCGGTACAAAGAAGAATTTGATAAGATCTGGGAAACACAGGAAAAACAATATCCATTTCTAAAAGATTGCCCGAAAGAAACTTTGGAAAATATTGTCTATTATATTTTCCCCGGGAACAGTGATTCGCAACAACAACTTCGAAAAATTGCTCTTGAAAAAGGACTGAAATACATTATAAAAGAGCAAGTAATTTATTATCAACGTCCATTAAAACCGCAAACTGAGTTGATTGGTACCTGTCGTTTTGAAAAAGAAGAGAAAGTTATACCAATTTCGCATCCATTTTTTCAGGAATTTCGATGTTGGAAGCAGATTAACAATCTCTTTATCACATCAAAAACATTAATCGGGAATAAATACAAGTATCAAAACAGATATTTAACTTCGGAAGAGAAGCATGCAATTTATGAAAAGCTGCAAACTCAAAAGGAGGTTGGCTTTGGTGCTATTATAGAAATTCTTAATCAGGATAAGAATAAGAGGAAGTTAGATAAAGAGCAAAAAGATTATTTTCTCAATGGCTTAAATGTTAAAGCAAAATTGAAGGGTTGTGACACTTTATTATCAATCAAAAAAGAATTGGGCGATTATTTCGGTGACTTTATTGAGAAAGACAAAGAACTTGTAGTTAAAATTTGGGCTGTAATTTTTAATATAAAAAATCACGATGGAAGTGAATATGATATTGAGAGCAAGCGAGTTTCTTCAATTATTGAGGTGTTGAGAAATTATACTGACGAGGAAACTGCAAAAGAGTTGTCATTGAAATTAGCTCAAAAAATTAAATTCCCTCGTAAGTATGCAAGTTTGTCAGAAAAAGCAATTCAAAATATTATTCCCTTGATGCGACCTAATCCCCAGATCATACCCAACACGGTTCGACAGCATCTCGAAAATATTCAGCGTTTGATTGAAACAGGCGAAATATTTAATGATGGTAATTCCGATTTGGAAGATTATGTGATTGATTTTGTAAAAAACAATACAAATATTTTACAAGAAGGAGGAATAATGGAATCATTTGCTATTTCGTTGATTTATGGTAAACATACGGCTGAATCCATAAAAGCCCAAATAAAAAATTATCACGACATAAAGTACAAAGAAAGGAATTTGCGAAACCCTGTTGTTGAGCAAATTTCAAACGAAACTATGCAAATAATTAAAGCGATTTGGAAACAATACAAATTCAATCCTGAAGAATTGGAAATTCGTGTTGAATTAGCTAGAGATTTAAAAAATAGTGCAGTAGAAAGAGAGAAAATCTGGAATGGTCAACGAAGAAACAAGGCAATCAACGATAAGGCAAAAGATCGGTTGCGAGAAGAAGGCATCGCTATAACAGACGAAAATGTCTTGAAGTATCGCTTGTACGAACAGCAAAAATATATGTCCCCTTACACTAAAAAGAAAATTATACCTTTTAGTAAATTATTTGATGATAAAGAGTATGATATTGACCATATAATACCAAAATCAAGATATTATGATGACTCTTTTTCAAATAAGGTTATTTGTGAAAAATATATAAATGATGAAAAAAGCAATAGAACTGCTTGGGAATATATCTCACAACAAAATTCTAAATATAAAAATGAAAACGGTGAACTTCAAATTATATCAGCAAACGATTTTCTCAATCATGTAAACGAAAACTTTTACGGCAAAAAGAAAAAGAATTTGTTAGCAGAAAAAATCCCTTCAAATCCGGTGGAACGGCAACTAAAAGACTCACAATATATTTCAGTCGCCGTAAAGAATGAATTGGCAAAGATAGTTGGCAGTGAAAATGTCAAATCAAGCACTGGAGAAGTAACCGACTTTTTACGTAGTCGTTGGGGATTAAGAAAGCTATTTATGGAACTTACTGAAAGCCGTTTTAAACAGATGGAACTTTGGGATTTGGACGAAAACGGTAATCCAAAAACTAAATGGGTAATAAGAGACGTAATTGATGATGGTGAAAAGAAGAAAAATCTTTATGAAATTAAAAATTGGAGTAAACGTTACGACCACCGTCACCATTCAATTGATGCTTTGGTTGTTGCTCTAACAACTCAAAGCCATATTCAACGATTGAATAATTTGAACAAGTATTATCAAGATGAGTTGACTGCACGAAAAGATGAGTTCAGAATTGAAACAAAAGAAGGTGAGAATATTTTGGAATCATTTTTTAACTTGGAGGAAAAACGAAGAGATGAGATTCTGCGCAAAATCAATGGTTCTCGACACTTTGACGTGCCGTTTGATAATTTGGTTGATCAAGTTAAAAATCTATTGGAAACAATGATTGTTTCGCATAAGCCCAAAGATAAATTAGGAATAAAGACAGATGAAAATACAGGCAAAAAACAGCTAAAAATTAGAGGTGCATTACATCAAGAAACCTATTACGGCAAACTAAATGGTCGCGATACAAAAAGAGTTGAATTATCGTCCCTATCCATTACAAAAAACAAAACAACCAAGCAGAAAGAAATTATTGAATTAATAGACAAAGTGTTAGAAAAAGAAATCATTGAACACAAAAAACAATACGATTCAATGAAAGAAGCGTTTACCGGAGAAGGTTTGAAAGCATTTAACGACAACAGAATTGCTAAAGGTAAACAACCGGTCTATAAAGTAAAGGTTTGGTACAATAAAGAAGAAAAGAAAGAGAACGGGTTACAACGTTTGTACGATAGCAATGATAAACAAAGCGTTATTACAGGCGATAACTATTTGTTCTTGGTGATGGAAAAGAATGGGAAGAGAATATTTGATGTTGCCTCTCTGTATGATTCTGTTGCCATTGCAACAGATGCACTGAAAGACAATGACAATGATTTTAAAATAAAAATAGCAGAGGATTATAGAATAAAGCACAAGGATAAACCAGAAAAAGTGTTATTCGTTCTACAACAGAACGATTTGGTTTATCTACCCACCGATAAGGACGACGAAATTTTCAGAAAATCAAAAGCTGATTTTGCAGAATGGATAAGTAAGTCAGAAAACAAAAAAACGTTCAGCAAACGAGTGTATAAAGTTGTCAAATTCACCGGTAAAGATTGTTTCTTTATTTCTCACAATTTTGCAAATCCTATAAGTGTAGCAAAAAATTTGTCGAAAGAGGAACAAGATAAATTGAAAGAAAAATACGGCGAGAGAAAAATTCCAAAACAAGAAAAGAACTATGAAGAATTTGGCTCTTTCGGAAATTGTGCCAAAACAGAAGTTTGTAGCGATTTTGTACAAGAGCTAATACTCAAAAAAGACTTTGATGGTAAACCTCCTATGAAGATTCAAGATTCATGTATTAAATTAAAAATTGATTGGTTAGGCAATATCACCATTGAAAACAACTAAACCATTTTCGCACTATGATTAAACGCACCCTTTATTTCGGCAATCCGGCTTATCTGCGATTTAAGGATGAGCAACTTGTAATCAATCTTCCTGATACTCAGATGCTGCCAGAAAAGGACAGGAGCGTCACTATTCCTATAGAAGATATAGGAGTGGTAATTATTGACCACCCCCAGATCACCATTTCACATTTCCTGCTTAATGCTTTGCTGGAAAACAATGCTGCCGTCATTACCTGTGATAATCGCCACATGCCTTCGGGGCTGATGCTTCCATTAGAAGGAAACACTACACAGGAAGAGCGATTTATGGATCAGATCAATGCTTCTGAACCGCTTCGGAAAAGATTATGGCAACAAACAATCAGGCAAAAAATACTAAATCAGGCAGCAGTTCTCGAAAAGAACGGCAGGAAGATAGAAAATATGAAATATTGGGCCGAATCGGTGAAAAGCGGGGACCCTGAGAATTATGAAGGAAGGGCTTCGGCTTATTACTGGGGTGAGATTTTCGAAAACCTTCCCTACTTTCGCCGTCACCGCGAAGGGGATGCCCCCAACAATCTTCTGAATTATGGATATGCCATCCTCAGGGCCACGGTTGCACGCTCATTAGTCGCTTCAGGCATGCTCCCCACTTTTGGCATCCATCACCACAACCGGTATAATGCCTATTGTCTGGCGGATGATATTATGGAGCCTTACCGTCCTTATGTCGATCAATTGGTGCTTGAAATAATTGGAAAAGAAGAGATGAAAGAAGCATTGACCAAAGAACAAAAGGTAAAGCTTCTGCAGATTCCTGTGTTAGATGTTGTCATAACATTAAGACGCAGTCCGCTGATGCTGGCCACCCAACAAACGGCGGCTTCTCTTGCGAGATGTTATCAGGGCGTTTTGCGCCGGATTGAATATCCTGAAATGAATTAGGTTTGTGGAACGGCTTAGCGAATATCGGATTATGTGGGTATTGGTATTCTTTGATCTTCCTACTGAAACAAAGAAAGATAAAAAAGTTTACACTGATTTCAGGAAAAAACTGATCAAGGATGGTTTTGACATGTTTCAGTTTAGTATCTATCTGCGCCACTGCCCCAGCAAGGAAAATGCTCAGGTTCATATTAACAGGGTAAAATCGGGGCTTCCGGAACACGGACACATCGGGATTCTCTGCATAACCGACAAGCAATTCGGTGACATGGAACTTTTTAATGGTCAAAAGCCGTCTGAAAAGCAGTTGGAAGGACAGCAATTAGAGCTTTTTTGAACATTTTGCTTGTTGATAGAAACAAAAAAAACCGGAGTAAACTCCGGTTTCTTCATGATAAACAACCAGTTTTTTAATTCTGTTTTTGACTTTAATATTCTGGATTACAATTTCATACACTGAGGTATGTTGTTTATCAGTAAGTCAAAGATACAATTTGAAAGCAAATCACAACTACTATTCCGGTGAATCAGAAGTTTAGGCAGTTGTTTATCAGTAAGTCAAAGATACAATTTGAAAGCAAATCACAACACAATTGATCCTACTAATAAATTGAAACGTGTTGTTTATCAGTAAGTCAAAGATACAATTTGAAAGCAAATCACAACATTAAAAGCTGTGTTAATTGTACCAAGATCGTTGTTTATCAGTAAGTCAAAGATACAATTTGAAAGCAAATCACAACTTGGATATTAGCCTGTACTTTTCAATCAATGTTGTTTATCAGTAAGTCAAAGATACAATTTGAAAGCAAATCACAACTTATTTATAATAGCTCTAACAATTCCTAAAGTTGTTTATCAGTAAGTCAAAGATACAATTTGAAAGCAAATCACAACGCTTCAGCCATTATCTCATCCCTGAGATAAGTTGTTTATCAGTAAGTCAAAGATACAATTTGAAAGCAAATCACAACAAAAAGTATCAACTTCCTCAAGAGTTGTAGTTGTTTATCAGTAAGTCAAAGATACAATTTGAAAGCAAATCACAACAGTGAATGTGACGGATATTTTAGTATGTCCGTTGTTTATCAGTAAGTCAAAGATACAATTTGAAAGCAAATCACAACTTTGGCGATTCGATGAGTTGTGAGTTAATTGTTGTTTATCAGTAAGTCAAAGATACAATTTGAAAGCAAATCACAACGCCTTTTGATAGCCTCAAAATAAGTGAGGTGTTGTTTATCAGTAAGTCAAAGATACAATTTGAAAGCAAATCACAACAATGATTGTCCTAATTTCCCCGAATTGTGGGTTGTTTATCAGTAAGTCAAAGATACAATTTGAAAGCAAATCACAACAAGGTTTCAACTCTTTGTTCAAGCGTTTGAAGTTGTTTATCAGTAAGTCAAAGATACAATTTGAAAGCAAATCACAACTCTGACCGAAACCTAAACCGGGGGACAAAAGTTGTTTATCAGTAAGTCAAAGATACAATTTGAAAGCAAATCACAACAGAAGAAGAGGTCTTAATCTTCACTTTCTTGTTGTTTATCAGTAAGTCAAAGATACAATTTGAAAGCAAATCACAACCACGATTTAGAGAATGAACGGCACGAGATAGTTGTTTATCAGTAAGTCAAAGATACAATTTGAAAGCAAATCACAACACAAGTGAACCAATACAGACAATTGATTTAGTTGTTTATCAGTAAGTCAAAGATACAATTTGAAAGCAAATCACAACGTCTGCAAGAAGATACTGAGCCGATGTACCGTTGTTTATCAGTAAGTCAAAGATACAATTTGAAAGCAAATCACAACAACTGCTTTGAGGGAATGTATGTCGGAAGAGTTGTTTATCAGTAAGTCAAAGATACAATTTGAAAGCAAATCACAACGCTTTGGCAGCAATTGCATTAAGTAAGTCCGTTGTTTATCAGTAAGTCAAAGATACAATTTGAAAGCAAATCACAACTGAAAAAAGGATGCAAACAAGTAAATAACTGTTGTTTATCAGTAAGTCAAAGATACAATTTGAAAGCAAATCACAACGAAGCAATGTGCATAGAGGGATCAGCCGTTGTTGTTTATCAGTAAGTCAAAGATACAATTTGAAAGCAAATCACAACTGTTGACAGTGCTGTATTTTCAACGTTACCGTTGTTTATCAGTAAGTCAAAGATACAATTTGAAAGCAAATCACAACTGCCGCCTTTATGAATACCTTTATATTTTTGTTGTTTATCAGTAAGTCAAAGATACAATTTGAAAGCAAATCACAACTTTTTAAGAGCTTTTCCGTTAATCCAGTCTGTTGTTTATCAGTAAGTCAAAGATACAATTTGAAAGCAAATCACAACTAATTCAAATTCAACTTCTTTTTGTCTCTCGTTGTTTATCAGTAAGTCAAAGATACAATTTGAAAGCAAATCACAACAAACTGGTGATCAGAGATTAAAATAATTAGTTGTTTATCAGTAAGTCAAAGATACAATTTGAAAGCAAATCACAACGGAGTCATGCGCCTGTGGTGCAGTTAAATTGTTGTTTATCAGTAAGTCAAAGATACAATTTGAAAGCAAATCACAACTCAATCGAATAGCCGATATTATAGAGTGCTTGTTGTTTATCAGTAAGTCAAAGATACAATTTGAAAGCAAATCACAACAGCAGTAGCAGTAATGAGCTTATCAACACTGTTGTTTATCAGTAAGTCAAAGATACAATTTGAAAGCAAATCACAACCCCACCATAGCGACGCACCGGATTCGCTAAGTTGTTTATCAGTAAGTCAAAGATACAATTTGAAAGCAAATCACAACTAATAACCATAAATAAAGTGCCATTTTAGCGTTGTTTATCAGTAAGTCAAAGATACAATTTGAAAGCAAATCACAACACTATGCGTAGGAGCATCTCCATCCTTGGCGTTGTTTATCAGTAAGTCAAAGATACAATTTGAAAGCAAATCACAACCTTCATATGCATCTGATGCTATACAGTATTGTTGTTTATCAGTAAGTCAAAGATACAATTTGAAAGCAAATCACAACGCCTGAATTGTTATCCCACGTAAAAACAACGTTGTTTATCAGTAAGTCAAAGATACAATTTGAAAGCAAATCACAACGATAATGCGCATAAAGAACGTGCCCTCGCCGTTGTTTATCAGTAAGTCAAAGATACAATTTGAAAGCAAATCACAACAGCAATATTGCTTTCCAACATATCAACAGCGTTGTTTATCAGTAAGTCAAAGATACAATTTGAAAGCAAATCACAACACAAGAGTTAGCAAAAATCATTCTCGCATAAGTTGTTTATCAGTAAGTCAAAGATACAATTTGAAAGCAAATCACAACCGCACGATTACGAACCGTTAAGTGATCCTAAGTTGTTTATCAGTAAGTCAAAGATACAATTTGAAAGCAAATCACAACTAGAAATAATATGGTTTCATTTAATCCCTCGTTGTTTATCAGTAAGTCAAAGATACAATTTGAAAGCAAATCACAACGCCTGAATTGTTATCCCACGTAAAAACAACGTTGTTTATCAGTAAGTCAAAGATACAATTTGAAAGCAAATCACAACTTGGGGCTGATTGTTTGAATTATCCCTCCGGTTGTTTATCAGTAAGTCAAAGATACAATTTGAAAGCAAATCACAACGGAACTGTGACATTGGCTGAAGGCAGTTCAGTTGTTTATCAGTAAGTCAAAGATACAATTTGAAAGCAAATCACAACAAACTGGTGATCAGAGATTAAAATAATTAAGTTGTTTATCAGTAAGTCAAAGATACAATTTGAAAGCAAATCACAACATTTGTTTGCCTCTCTGCACGCCAGATGTAGTTGTTTATCAGTAAGTCAAAGATACAATTTGAAAGCAAATCACAACGCCTGAATTGTTATCCCACGTAAAAACAACGTTGTTTATCAGTAAGTCAAAGATACAATTTGAAAGCAAATCACAACATTGATGAAAGCGATGTAAGTCTGTACCAGGTTGTTTATCAGTAAGTCAAAGATACAATTTGAAAGCAAATCACAACCTGTAACAATATATCCCAAATCAACCAAAGGTTGTTTATCAGTAAGTCAAAGATACAATTTGAAAGCAAATCACAACGGCGGAAGATTCCGGCTGTGAATCAATCACGTTGTTTATCAGTAAGTCAAAGATACAATTTGAAAGCAAATCACAACGAAGAAAAAAACGAAGTAGTTGATTTTGTTGTTGTTTATCAGTAAGTCAAAGATACAATTTGAAAGCAAATCACAACACCTTTTAAACTGAGTGACCAGCTTTTAAAGTTGTTTATCAGTAAGTCAAAGATACAATTTGAAAGCAAATCACAACCGAAGAATATCCGTTCCGTATCTCATACGCGTTGTTTATCAGTAAGTCAAAGATACAATTTGAAAGCAAATCACAACAAAAAGGATGCGGTCTTTAACATGAATAACGTTGTTTATCAGTAAGTCAAAGATACAATTTGAAAGCAAATCACAACTAATTCGAAAAGTGATTTTTTCATGACTTGTTGTTTATCAGTAAGTCAAAGATACAATTTGAAAGCAAATCACAACCATACTGGTGAGACCTTTAGAAAAACTACCGTTGTTTATCAGTAAGTCAAAGATACAATTTGAAAGCAAATCACAGAGCTGCTCATCAGTTTTAAGTCATATTGTACAGGCAAAAATTCAGAGACTGTTTAAATTTTCTATTTCAACTTGTCCCGGTAAAATTCCATTAAAACCATTTTTCAAGAGATTCCTCACTTCGTGTCGGAATTACACTTTTGTTTGAAGGATTAGGGTGATGAGGGGCGGCGGAGCCGCCCTCATCACCCCTTTGCCATCACCGGTGTCATTCCGAATGCAGCGAAGCGGAATGAGGAATCTCTGCCATAATAGTACTAAAAAATAAAATTTAAACAGTTTCTCAATATTCCCTTAGATTGTTTGCCCGGCGTTTTTTTTCCAGGTTGGCCCATTTGAGGATTTTGCCGTCGGTGCAGGTGAGTTTCACCACCATTTCCTCAGCGATGGAGAGGGAGACCACCTGGCAGGCAAGGGGATCGGGGTCGGTGTGGTTGGGGAAAAGCCAGTTGCAGGAGAAGATTACCTGGCCGGATTTGATCCCCTGTTCGTCATATACTTCCGACACAGACGAGGGGGTGGTGTATAGTTGGATGAATTCGGTTTTAATTTGCCGGTACTGGGAGAGGACGGGCAAGCGGGGATCGGGGTCGAAGTAGGCACTTCCCCGGAAGAATTTGTCGTAGACGAACATGAAGGAGACATAGAGGGTTTTGTGGCCGGCGAAAGAGGCGTTCATGTAGGAGAGGTAGCCGGGGACTTTGTGTTCTTCATCGAGGGTGCAGCCGTTTTTTTGGGCCATGATTTCCCTGGCCCGGGCTTCGGAGGCACCGAAGGAAACCCCCAGAAAGCCGTCGGGGGATTGGGCCGGGAGGGACTGAGAAATGAGCGACAGCAGAGAGAACAATAATAAGCTCTTCATGTCGGGAGATTTTCTAACCAGACATTCCATTAATTTACGAAAAACCGATGGATCGGGGGATTGTATTGATTAAGAATCTTCGATAATTTATAAAAGTTCAGATTTCATTTTATTGAATCTTCAGAATTTTGTGCAATTGAATTGACAGTCTCCATCTATTATTCTTTCTGATCTGATCTAAACAATACTCTATATTTTTTTCGCTCATGTCTGCTTTGATTTTCTCTTCTCCTTCGAAAATTGGAGACAGAAAATAGTTGTCACATATTGGTAAATCATCGACGTCAGGGATGATATCACCCTCTGATACTGCATATCTGATCTCATGAATATGAGAAAAATTGGTTCTAAGTATTTCTGTTGACACCTTGGGGCTGCAAGCTATATAATCAATTTTTTCCGGTACCTTGTTGGTTCCGTTTGTTTCTATGCAGTTGTAATAATCTGAAAACTCCGACAAGATTTCGTCTGTCAGTTGCAGGGTTGGCTCACCTCCGGTCCAAATTATATTTTTACAATCAAAACATTGTATAATGTCTTTAATTTCTGAAATTGTGTAATATTCCCCTTTGTTAAAATCGGCATCACAGAAATCGCAATCTTTATTACATCCGGCAAGTCGTATGAATATGGCCCACATTCCTGAGTTTGCACCCTCTCCCTGAACAGATTGAAATATTTCAACGACTTTTAATTTATTCCCCTTCATACCGACAATTTGTTTTGGAAGTTTCAGCTATTTCCACCGCATAAAGCAAAGAAAATTGAACCTTAAATTTGTGATATATGTACTTTGTCATGTTTTCAACACTTGGCTGAAAGTCGAAAACATCGTTCAAATTACGATGATCAAGTTTTTCTTTTATCCAGTTATGGATTGGGGACAACTCCCTGTAATCCTGTACAAATCCGTGAATGTCAGGTTCGCCTTTCAAAAAAACTCTCAGCACATAATTGTGACCATGCATCCGGCCGCACGGATGTTCTTCCGACAGACCTTTTAATTGATGACTTGCTGAAAAATGAAATTCTTTACTAATGATATTCATGATGTTATAAATTACCTAATGCATATTGCTGCATTTTCACCGTTCAGGAAAATTATGCTTTACTTTATTCTCATCAATTTAGATTTTAGCATTTTACCTGCCGTAAACCACTTTAATTTTTATTGATCAGCTTTCATAATTTTCCCCCACCCCTATTTTTCAGGCAGGCTAAAGATACTATTTGAAAACAAATCAAAGTACAAGGTGCTTAAAAAGGATCATTAATTGACATTATCCTGTATGCAATATTATTTACAATTGAAATCAGAAGATATAATTAATCAATGTCGTTTAGCCTCTGTATTATTTATTAATATTGCAGAACTAAATTCAATCCCGATGTCATGAGAAAAGGAATTGCATTACTGTTTTTAGGACTGTTTTTATCGGCGTGCAGTACGAATAAGAATCTTACCGGGCCCTGGGTACAGCCTATTCCCGGCCAGGAAAATAAATTCCAGGGGTTTAATTTAGATAGAAATGGAATTGCAAGCTCGATCAATATGCGCACCTTGAAATACGAGAAGTGGCAAACACGGAATAACTGCCTGATATTAAGCGGAAAGAGTATTGGGAACAGGCAGACGATTAGTTTTTCTGACACATTATCAATTGAAAAGCAAAGCAATGATACTCTTATTTTAGTCAGAAAAAGGAAGGACGTTCTTGATAAAATTATTTACTACCGTCCTAAAAAATAATAATCTTCCACAAATGAATCAGTTACAACTTAATCCATCAATTAAGTCGTAACTAATTCAAATTATCTCAGGGTACTATTTATCTGAAAGTCAAAAAGACTTTTTCCAATGAGCCAGAATAGGGATCAATAGAAACTGATCCTATGATCTTTTCAATAATCCATTTTATACTCTTGGTCTGATTTTTCCCGGGATCTTACGGGCAAATCAAAAGCTTATTTACCGAAGACGTATTTCATCCACGCCTCGGATATCAATTTAGCGCCGGCTAAGGAAGGATGAACTCCATCAGGGGTCCAGTATTTGGGGGGCGCAACCTTCACTGCATTGGCAAAAATGGTGTGTGTCGGGATAAAAATTGCATTAAATTCTCCGGCTATCCTGCGGGCCACCTCACGGTATGCATCAAACTCCGGAAACCACGTCTGGTCAACGGCATTTACTCCAGTCACAGCATAAGGTTCCAGGATGACCAGTTTGACTTCAGGCAATGATTCTTTTGTTTTCCTGAGCAAAGCCCTGAAATCCTTTTCATATACCTCAACCGTCCCATCGTATCTTCCGCTGTGCTTATGCCAATAGTCATTAACGCCAATCATAATGCTTAAAATAGCCGGCTTGAGATCCAGGCAATCAGCCTGCCAGCGGTCGGCTAACTGGAAAACCTTATTTCCACTGATTCCCCTGTTATAAACCATCAGATCCTTTGAAGCAAAGGAATTTAAAAGTTCTGCAGCAGTCAGCATTGCATAACCTCCGCCCAGGCCATTCTGAATATTTGGACTTTTTGCTTCTTTATTCCGGCCGGCATCGGTGATTGAATCCCCCTGAAATAGGACAATATCTCCCCTATTCAGGGATTGTATTTTAACTTTTGCTGTTACAGAAGGTGCACTGGTTTCGCTGGCGGATAAAATAGCCGGAATTGCAGCAAGTCCCGTTGCTCCGGCAAGAGCACTCTTTAAAAAACTTCTACGGTTTGACATTTTCATGACTTGGATCAGTATTTTGTGCTAAAGTAATAAAAGTTTCAGGGTTTCAGGTTCCATAGTCTCCGGAGAGTTTATCCGGTTTGAAATAGATCTATTCATTTTATCATGATCAAATTAATGTTACCTTTATCTCGTTCGATGAAAGTTTATTAATAAAACTCTATACTTCTATGGAGATGAATGAAAAGCATGGAATAAGAGGATTTATGATCGGAATTACTCTCATTATGCTGATCTTTTCAGGATGTAAAAAGAATGACTTAACTGAAACGCCTTCTCCCATTAACCAGCATTCAATAGAAGTAAAAAATCCAGGCAATTACAACGATATAAAACCGGCTATCGATTCTGCTTTAAGTAAAGCGATCAGTGGTGATACAATAAAGCTTCCAAAAGGAATTTTTGCTTTTAACGGTTCCATTACCAGCCGTAAATTAGTTTCACTTAAAGGGAAAGGGAAAGATAACACTATTTTATACAGGCCTGAGAGTACTCCAGATTCGGATCTTTCATCAAAGTATATGTTTTGTTTTGAAAGTTACAGTGACACCTCCAGCTATATAATCATATCCGATTTAACCTTAAAAAGTAAAAAACCTGCCGACATGAACAATCTCAACGGAAGTTTAACCACTGATTTTGGCATAAAAATGTCCAGGGTAGTTGATTTTATGATCGCCAATTGCAGATTTGAAAACTTCGGATACGCAGCAGTTATGATTTACCATAAAGATGATGTGGCACGAGGACTGATCTGCAAGAACGAATTCTATCACAATTTCAAAGGCAATGGTCTCGGTCTTGGTTATGGAGTGTGTCTGTACGCTGAAAATCTGAAATGGATGGAGTCCCCCAGGTTCGGAAGTAATAATTTTATCTTTATAGAAGATAATACGTTTGAATACCACCGGCATTCTGTAGCCGCCGGAGGAGCCGGATTATACGTTGCCCGTTATAATCAGATCCGGAATAATTATGTCTCTGCGGCTCTGGATATGCATGAGGCAAGGACGGCCAATTTAGGCGGTTCAAATCATTTCAGCAGCCGAGCCGCGGAAGCCTATCAAAATATGATCATTAACACTAAATATGTGGACGGAACGGATATTCCCGGAGGTAATAATGTAAACATATCTTTAATGACAGGAGCTGGAATCCAGTATAATGGCGGAGAATCTGTTATCCATGACAATTATGTTTCTGGTTATAAGTCCGGAATTTGTTTAGCGGTAAGTCCCAATTCGGTTACAGGGTCCACTTATCCTGTTCTTTACCAGATCGGCTATGCCTCAGCTTTGGCTTATGGCAATAATCACAACGGTACCGATCCGGATCACAGCAACGGGGATTCCTTTGTATGGAACAATCAGTTTCATTATATAAATGGATACACCAGCGATAATGGTTCTAATAAAGCTTTTAATTATACCACCGGACTACTGAGCGAGGGAAGAGATTATCATTTAGCTGCAAAGCCAGGCTACGTAACCTACACTTATCCCCATCCATTAAGATCAAGAATAAAATAGATTATTACAACCTTTCCTCTGAAAGCCCGGATTAATAGCCCGTAATGAGAAACGAAAATTTCCTGTAGTTCTCAAAAATTGAAAAACTGTTTAAACTTTCTATTTCAACTTGTCCCGGTAAAATTCCATTAAAACCATCTTCCAAGAGATTCCTCCCTTCGTGTCGGAATGACACTTTTGTTTGAAGGATTAGGGTGATGAGGGGCGGCTCCGACGCCCCTCATCACCCCTTTGCCATCACTGGTGTCATTCCGAATGAAGCGAAGCGGAATGAGGAATCTTTACCATAATAGAACAAAAAAACAAAATTTAAACAGCTTCTGAATATATGATTACAAAGTCATTTTTTAATTTTATACCTGTCTTTTTTGCAAGCACATTTATAGCAATACATTGGAATCAATATTTTCTTTATCTTTATTTTAATTTTATCATAAGCTAATTCTAACATAAAGATCATGGAAAATAGTCGCTTACATAATGCGGCAATGACAGTTCTAATCATTGCGGGTATATTATTATTGATGATTTATGCCCAAAACCTTCTGGTTCCCATAATGATTGCAGGATTTCTCGCCATGCTGCTGGTCCCGGTGGTTAAAAGATTTGAACGATTGAAAATTCCACGCATTCTTTCCATTACTTTCTCATTGCTAATTTCCTTGCTGATATTGGGAACCGTAGGTTTTTTCTTTGTCAGCCAGATCAGCAGTTTAACGGAAGATTTAACAGGAATCCAGCAAAGATTCAGTCAGCTGTATAATCAGGTAGAAACAACTATTGACAATTTTTTCGGCATCAAAAATGCCCTGAATTTTGAAAATCTGAACGATCAGATATTTACATATTTAAAAGACCATGCCGATAAAATATCCGGGATAGCCTTCAGCACCATCGGCCGGCTTGGGTTGCTGGTTCTGATTCCCGTTTATATCTTCATGTTTCTGCTTTACCGGGATCATTTTACCCAATTTGTGATCAGGTTGTTTAAAAACGAGCCAACTAAGAAAGTGGTAAACGTGGTAACCGATCTCAGGCAGGTAATCCAACATTATATAGTAGGAATGCTGGAAGTTATGGTCATCCTGGCAGCCCTCAATGCAATCGGACTGACAATCCTTGGAATTAAACATGCAATATTCTTTGCCATTTTTGCGGCCATCCTCAACGTGGTTCCCTACATCGGGCCGCTGGTGGGCTCCATTGTTCCCATCACTTTTGCGCTTCTAACCAAGGACAGTTTATGGTATCCGGTCGGAGTGCTTGTCTGCTTCAGCATCAATCAATCAATTGAAGGGCATTTTTTAACGCCAAAAATTGTTGGGTCCAACGTGAGCATCAATCCTCTCACCTCCTTGCTTGCTTTGATTATAGGGGGCACAATATGGGGTATCTTAGGGATGATTCTCTTTATTCCTTTGTCAGCAATTTTAAAGAAACTTCTTGAGCTATCACCCAAAACTGAGGTGTACGGATTTCTGATGGGAGAAGAAAATCCCGACAAGATTAAGACAAAGAAACCTAAACCTTTCTTTTCCGCGCTTCAAAACATCTCCCGGAAAATTAAGAACAAGTTTCGTTAAATGGCTTTTATTATTTTATCAATGATCTCGCGGAATTTCTCTACCTCTTCATTGGGCAGTACCTTGAGAACCTGATTCTCGCATTTCTGACGCTCAGCATCGATCTTCTGTTTGGCTTCTTTCCCTTTTTCAGTCAGGCACAAAGTTATTGCACGGCGATCGGAGGAATCTATATTCCGGTCAAGGTAACCACTGATTACCAATTTATCCACTACCCTGCTAACCCGCGACGGAGATAATCCCATTGTCCGTGAAAGCTCGTTACTGCTGATTCCCTGGCAATCATCCAGGGAAGAAAAAAAAAGAAGTTCCGACTGGGTAATATTCAATTCCTCCATTAAATTCTGGTCAATTTGGGCACATTTCTTTTTCATCTGATAAACAATACCCATGATGCCTGATGTCACATCCATAACAAAATCTTTTTCCAAAAATACAAAAAATAAAAGAAATCTTTTTAGCCGCATTTTTTGTTAGAGACAATTATTTTGAATAAACATTTGTTTTTCTGATCCATTAATATTATTTTTGAATCGCAAATATTGTTAGTAGCATTTAATAAATAATTTAATCTTGATATTATGGCTTTAGAACATTTAACAAAAGAGACTTTCAAAGAGAAAGTATTTGATTATGAAAATAATAACGAATGGAAATTCGAAGGGAAAGTACCAGCCATCGTTGATTTTTATGCCGATTGGTGCGGCCCGTGTAAAATGGTAGCTCCCATTCTGGAGGAACTGCAGAAAGAATACGGTGAGAAGATCAATATTTTCAAGGTAAACACCGATCAGGAACAGGAACTTTCATCAATTTTCGGAATCCAGAGCATTCCTTCTTTGTTATTCATTCCTTTGGAAGGGAAACCTCAGATGGCAACCGGAGCGCTTCCCAAAAATTCATTTAAATCGGCAATAGCCGAGGTGTTGAATGTTTCCAACAACTAAAAATATTTAACGATGACGAGTGAAATATCGATCACCTGGAAAGACGGATTGTCATTTGAGGCAGAGTCAGATGGGCATAAATTAATTTTGGATGCTTCCGAAGCCGGAGGCGGGAAAAACCTTGGGTTCCGTCCAAAACCGCTGATGCTGATTGCTCTGGCCGGGTGTACCGGTATGGATGTTGTTTCCATCCTGTCAAAGATGAGGGTGAAGATCGATCATTTCAACGTTAAGGTCGAAGGGACGGAAGCGGAAGAACACCCCAAACGTTACGTCAGGATGCACATAACGTACGAGTTTTGGGGTAAGGATCTTCCTCACGACAAGCTCGAAAAAGCAATAAATCTTTCGCAGGAAAAATATTGCAGCGTGCTGGCAGTTTACAAACAGGTGATTCCGGTAACATTCTCAATCGCTACATTTCCAACTAAAGAAACTGATTAGTCAGAGTTAATGCCGTCCCGGTTATTTAAGCTCCGGTTATTTAACACTAAGATTCCTTAAAATGGAGGGTGTCACAAAAATATAAGACACCCTCTTTTTACTTGTTTTCCTTCCTTCGAATGTCACCGAATATTCAATGTCCCGAAAAATAAACCTTCCCCCGGAATATTCTCTTTACCTTTCCGGAATCGGAATAAAATCAATAAAAGAAGGAGCGGTTCGTCCCGAAGTTGCCTTTTTATCCTTTTAATAAAGTATTTTAGTCCTTACCACTTAGCCAGTCCAATACAGGTTTTTCAGAGAGATGCCAGGATGGTCTCTTTTTATTAATTCCGTCTTACCTCAACCGGGCCTGGCTCGTATTGTCTGTGCACTTGCTGTGCATTTGCTGTGCACTTGTTGTGCAGTTGCTGTGCTATTATAGCACAAAAAATGCACAGCCAGTACACAGCGACTGTACGGTAAAACCGGAGTTGTTACATTACAACTAATTATTCAGGATTTCGGGTATTGCTAAAAAGTGTAAAGTGTAAGGTATTTCGAGACATTAATTTTCATTCCTTTTAAACTGAAGGATATTTTGAGTTGATTAATTGTACGGCACAATCTGCAGTGAGCCAGGCGGCCTTAAGGTTTCTCCGGGAACAGCCTAATTTTTCGTACGGGGATGTTTAATAATTTTTTATAGAATTGTTTGAAGATCGTGAGATATTATTATTTTTGCGGGACAAATTTACGGTGATGAATACAGAATTTAATTGTGGAGGTTTTTATTGGCGGTGGCGCAGCTTGCATAAAGAAGCGTAAACACCATACCTGTATAATTAAATAAAAGATATCGAAAGGATATGACTGTTTACACAGCATATCCTTTTTTAGTTTTCTAATGTAACGTTTTTGATTAACAATAGACACAAAACCATGGAGCAAAAAAAAATTTACCTTGATGAATCGGAGATGCCGAAACAATGGTACAATCTTGCCGCAGATGTAAAGATGCTGCCCCCCCTTGGCCCTGATGGGAAGCCAGTAACCCCGGAAATGCTTGCCGCGATATTTCCGATGAACCTGATTGAACAGGAAGTCAGTACGGATCGATGGATTGATATTCCGGAAGAGATTCAGGAAATGCTGAAGATATGGCGTCCTACTCCATTAGTGAGGGCCTATGCCCTGGAGAAAGCTCTTGGAACTCCCGCGAAGATTTTCTACAAAAATGAAAGTGTTTCTCCCTCCGGGAGTCACAAAACCAATACAGCCATTCCTCAGGCATGGTACAACAAAAAGTTTGGGATTAAAAGACTGACAACAGAAACTGGTGCCGGTCAATGGGGAAGCGCCCTGTCCTTTGCCTGTGCCCTGATCGGAGGCATTGAATGCAAAGTCTTTATGGTACGCGTCAGTTTTGAACAGAAACCATTCCGCAAAATGCTGATGAATACCTGGGGAGGCACCTGCATTTCAAGTCCGAGCACACAAACTGCTGCCGGACGAGCAGTACTGGCTGCAGACCCGGATACCCCTGGAAGCCTCGGAATTGCTATCTCAGAAGCAGTTGAAGCAGCTGTCGCTGATCCAACCGGAAAAACAAAATATACTCTTGGGTCGGTATTAAACCATGTCATGCTTCACCAAACCATCATCGGTCTTGAAACAAAAAAACAACTGGCTAAAGCGGGTATAAAAAATCCGGATGTAATAATTGGCTGCGCAGGAGGCGGAAGTAATTTTGCAGGACTTTCTTTCCCGTTTATCCTGGATAAAATTCATGGGGCCGAAATCGAAATTATAGCTGCTGAACCATTTTCCTGTCCAACTCTTACAAAAGGCTCTTTTGTATACGATAATGGAGATATTGCCCAAATGACTCCCCTGCTTCCAATGTACAGCCTGGGACATAAATTTGTGCCTGCCCCCATTCATGCAGGAGGCTTGCGTTACCATGGAATGGCTCCAATGGTAAGTGCAGCGGTTAAGGAAGGATACATTAATCCTATTGCTGTTCACCAATCGGAATGTTTTTCGTCTGGTATTCTTTTCTCCAAAACGGAAGGTATTGTACCTGCACCGGAATCCACTCATGCCATTGCCGTAGCTATCCGTGAGGCAAAGAAAGCCAAGGAAGAAGGAAAAGAAAAGACCATTGTATTCAATCTCTCAGGACACGGTTTAATGGACCTGGTTGGATATGATAAATTTCTTCACGGACAGCTTTCAGATTATGAACTTCCTGATGAAGAGATCAAGAAAAACCTTCAGGTTCTGAACGGATACCCAAAAGCAGAATAAGACTGAAGGCTATAGATTGTATTGTAGCCTTTAGTTCGAAAACTGAAGACGGTTTCAAACTTATAAAAAAATAGCTGCGAAAGGCAGCTATTTTTTTAGTTAATTTAAGTCAGAAGACAATTACAGCCCCTTTTCTAAAGCCAATAGCCTTCAGCCTAAGTCTCTTTTAGTAATTTTCTTCCTGAAGTTCGAAATAGGCCTGTGGATGAGAACAAACCGGACAGTTCAGAGGAGCTTTAGCACCTTCGTGGAGATAACCGCAGACGCGGCATTTCCAAATAACCTTACCTTCCTTTTCAAATACTTTGCCGTCCTCAAGGTTTTTGTAAAGTTTACTGTATCGTTCGGCATGAGCTTTCTCAACTTTTGCTATCAATTTAAAAGCAGAGGCAACTTCCTTATAGCCTTCTTCTTCGGCCACAGCTGCAAAAGCGGGATAAAGCTCATTACATTCTTCCATTTCGCCGGCAGCAGCGGCTTTAAGATTTTCAAGAGTGGTGCCGATCATTCCTGCAGGATAAGAAGCCGTAATTTCAACGGGACCTCCTTCAAGAAAGCTAAAAAAACGCTTGGCATGAGCACGTTCATTGAGGGAGGTCTCATCAAAGAGTGCAGCGATCTGTTCAAGACCTTCTTTTCTTGCCTGTTTGGCAAAATAATCGTAACGCATTCTCGCCTGCGATTCGCCGGCAAATGCCTTCAGTAAATTCTGTTCTGTTTTGGATCCTTTAAGACTTTTCATAGCAATTATATTGTTGCCGGTTATAGTTATCTACTCCGGCAGGTTAAAAAGAAATAAAAATTACTTGTTTTTATAATAATTTCAATTTTTACAAATTAAATAAAACTTTCTTATGTTTCCAATTAAAATTTTCGTGAATTAATCCTTAAGATTTCAAGAATTGAAGATTAATTGTAGCAACGTATTTAATTCTGGGATTAATTTTAGTTCCCTTGATTGTACCACCTTTAACTTAAAATCGTCCGTGTAACTGTTTATTTTCCTTTTCATAATCCTAAAATTTATTTATTTTTTGTGTAAACTCATTTCAGGATAGTACGCTATCTGTTCTTCGTCAGTTTTGATTTCTTTGCAATAAGTGATGCCTGCGGCCACAATTTTCAACAAAAACATTCCACGGTTAAAGGGTTTGAGGCCTGCCTTATCATCATTCAGCAAGGCAGCAATCCTGAAGTGCTCTAAAATTTGGATTACAACATGGTGGTAGTTTTAGTAAAAAGGAACAAAATTGTTATTTGGTTAATCCTTTATATATTCCAAATAGTATAAACAGGAATCCTATAATAATAAAAACGATTCCGGCCAGAAATTTCCCCAACGGCAAATAATGAAATCCCCAAAAATCGGGCAAGGTCATCGTGTAACTCAGGATTAATATGATAATTCCAAGTCCAATCAGTACAAACCCATATTTAATAAAGTCAAATTGTTTTACATTTGATTGATAATCGATAATTTTTTCCGCGGCAGGATGTTTAATTTTTTTTGGCCTGGGATTTTGGCAATTCCAGCAAACCTCAAAATCCATTTCTACCGTTTCCCCACATTTGGGGCACTTCCAATAATCACATTTGTTCACCGGGATTTGATCATCGGCATCAAATTTTTCACTTACAGGGCGTTTCCCTGTAACAAGGCATTCATTAAACTGCATTTTTGAAATTAAATTCCGATGCAGGGATTCTGATAAGATAGCATTGTACACCTCTTTCTCATATTCATCCGGACGATCTATGCTGTTTAGGAGTTCATCATCCGAATATTTTGAAACAAATTTCAGAAACAAGTTCTTTTCTTTCATCCTAATTCTATGTAAAGTAGCCCTTGTAAATCAAAACAATGCCGGATAAAATAAGGCCAAAAAATACAACATAATAGCCCCCGACAGGGTTATTTATCGTCCATAACGTTAATATTGTGCCAATGACAACCATGATTAATCCGGATTTAGTCTGAAAGGAGCTTTTCCTGTTTTTTTCCTTTACAATGGCTGCTTCTTTATTCTGGTACTCCTGATACCCAATTTCGATTTGACTCAATAACTTCGCTTTTTCATTTGGAGTAATGGTTCCACGATTCTCCGCTGTTACTAACGCTGCCTCAACTGCCGCAAGCTGGTAATCCGTATATTTGGTAATTATTTCAGCTAAATCCTTATCCGAGTTGTGTTCCAATTGTTTCATATAAAAATCAACTTCTTCCGGGCTCACAGGTATATCCTGAGCTGGTTCCAGTTCAAAGTTTTCCTGTTCATTTTTGAGGACAAGCGGAGGTAATTCTACCTGTTTGTAATCATCGGGAAGTGCATTTCTGGTGATTAATATATCTTTCAATACATCGGTTACTTCCCTGATGTATTTCTCAGATTTCACCATCTCTATCAGACTTTCAGTTGAGAGCCCTGAATAATCCTCCTGTATTTTTCTTTGCCTTGTATTGTAGACTTTGCCCATAAATTTCTAACTTTCATGTAAAGAGTGCAGCCCCAATTACCAACAAAATTAAGAGTCCGATGTAAAATCCTGCACCATAAAAAAACCATCGCCACACCTCTTTGTATCTCCTTTCATAGCCTTCAGCTTTCAAATCATCGGCAAAAAGTAAGATTAATAATCCAGGAATAAGAAATGTTATTATCTTCCAAGGAATTTGCAATGGAGCATTGGCCTTGTCTGCGATTGATTTCTTTTGGGTCCTGAAAATATTCTCTTTTGGTTCAATTTTTTCTCCGGCCAAATTTCTCCGGGCCACTTCAGCCTCCGCCGCAACAACAGCTTCAGGTTCATATTCATTTCGCAATTTACCGACAATTTCATGCAGTTCAGCATAAGTCCGTTTGGCCATTGCTTCTGCGAATTTATTTACCATTGACACATCTTTTAAATGGTTTTTAGTGAGACCTCTCACCACTTTTGCTGCATGATTTCCTGACGTTTTGCTGCATACTCCTGCTCGCTGATCAACCCTTCTTTTCTCAGGTTTTCTAATTTTCGAAGTTTGTCGTCAAATGATATTCCAATTTCCCGGCTATTGAGTGCATCCGGCATTTCAATTTCCTGTGCTATACTGGAGCCCGGATTTTTATCGTAATTGATCAAATTATTAACAAATGATCCTCCGATTACCAGCACGACAATAATCCAAATAACGAGAAATATTTGACCAATATAAGCATCCGGCTCTCCGGATAAGAGGATGAAAAAGGATATCCCAAACGCAAGAAAGGCAATAATGACAATCAATCCAACGATTAAACCTGGTTTAGTTGGTCTGATGTATGCTTTTTGTTTCATTTTGATTTATAAATATATTTATAAATTATTCTACCGGTCTTTTTATAAGAAAGGTGACGGACTTATTGTCATTTATGATTTTCTTAAAATCCTGAGTGGAAATATTTACAACACTCATATCATTCACTTTGAGTATTACATCTCCTTTTTTCATTCCAAGTTTTTCTGCAAGAAGATTAGGGAAAGGCATTACTACCCGCACACCCTCTTTAGTAGCCAGCCATCCAAACCCCATCTCACCCAGTGTGGAATTCTTAGAAAATTTAATATCAAGATTGACAAATTTACCTGATACCTGATTATTAATTACTGATCCTGGTTGTGCAGTTTGTGGAGTAATTGTACCAAATGGTTCGGTAAGCTGTGATAAGCTGTTTATCTTCTCCTTAATCAGATCGTGATTTGTACCAATTATTTTTCCTAATAATTTCCCGTTCCTGTAAAAGTGGGTAGCAGGAATTGGCCCAACCTCAAATTCTTGTGCCATACTCTTATTTTCATCCAGGCTTACTGTTATAAATGTCACCGTATTACTGAATTCTCGTGCTAAATCCCGGAGAATGAGAGCATATTTTCTGCAGGGTACAGACCAATCAGTCCAAAATACGACTACCACCGGTTTTACTGAGCCCGTTATTAAATCATTGAGGTCTTCCTCACCTAATTCTTTAATGTTTTCATCGTATGTTTTAGACGATTTATTCATTACAATATCAGTTGGATTACCCCCACGAATAATCGAAACAGGAATATTGCCGGATGGATATTCATCGACTAATTGCAGAAAGTTTTGCAGGCTGGTATTCGATTGAATCTTCTTATTATCCAGCCTGGTAATTTTATCTCCAACTCTGAACTTCATGTTTGCAGGCGAAAATGGATAAAGGTAGCGGACATAAATACCATCCTTTGTACCAACAAATTCAACTCCTAAAAGGGATGATTTCCTTTTTGTCTTTAATACTTCTTCCAGATTAGCAATTGCTGCATGCACAGTATCTTTGTCAGGAGCACCGGGAAATAACTCAAGGTACTTCTTCAATTCCTTTTGAGCTCTCCCGGCATTCCCCTGCATCATCGAAAGTGTCTTTCCCAAATAGTAATGAACATCCGCATATTCGGGTGCTATTGCCACTGCTTCACTGAAAGCTGCAACAGCCTTGTCCATATCTTCCGGAGATTTAGAAGTTTCCAGAGCGTTGATTCCATTTACTATTTTATCCTTTATTTTTTCAGGAATTTCCTGCTGCGCGAATAAATTTACCGCAGGTAATACCATCAAAAGGATCACAAAAATTAAGCCTATAGTCCCCTTTTTATGCATTTGAGATTATTTGTTTTTCATCAATGCCTCAACTTTGGTGGATAAAAGTTTGTTTTCATATCCGTCTATTTTATCGGATAGTACGCCATCTTTGTACAAAAGGGCTACAGGAGCTTTGGCAACGTTGAATTCTTTAGCAACATATATATTTTCATCGATATTCACGGTAATTAAAGTGATGGCATCTTTATATTTATAACCAAGCCCCATAATATCACCTGTATATTTTTCACAGAGGTCGCACCAATCTGACATAAAGAAAATTACCAATGGTGTTTTTGTCTCCGAAATAACTGTAGCCAGGTCTTCTTCACCCAAATCTCTAATGGTGGGATTGACCTTTTTGTCACCTTTGTACATCATGATCGCAAAACTTCTTCCGCCTCTCATGACAGTAATGTTTCGATATTTGGATGAAACGTCAATTCCATCCCTTATTACTCTAGATTGCAGACTATTATCTTCATCAATAAGTTTAATGACCTGTTCAATTGAATAGCCTTGAATGTCAGTATTGTTTATTTTAACTATTTTATCACCGGCTTTTACACCAGTAGGTGATTGACTTACTCTGAAATTTGCTCTGAATGAAGTTGCATCAATCGGGTAATTTGGATTAACCTGACGGATATAAATACCATCGGACAATTGGATAAGTGATAAACCCATTAAATAGGAGGATTTCTTTGTTTTGATTACATCTTCCAATTTGGCAATTTCCGGATTCACTTTTTCTTTATCAGGTGCATCTGGATATAATTCGAGGTATTTTTTTAACTCCTTCACGGCTTTCCCTGCATTTCCCTGCATCATGGAAAGTGTTTTTCCCAAATAATAATGGACATCCGGAAATTCGGGTGCAATGGCAGCCGCTTCACTAAACTCTTTTACAGCTTTGTCCATATCCTCCGGAACTTTTGAGTTTTCGAGGTATTTGATCCCATTTGCGATTTTATCTTTTATTTTATCTGGGATTTCCTTTTGCGCCAATGCAATTCCATTTAATCCTAATAATAACAAAAGACAAATGCTGATTTTCTTGAAATTTTTCATGTCTGTATGTTTTAATTTACTTAATTGATGATTGTTCCGGTAATGTTTGTTTCTTATCTGTATCATAAGTACTTCTCATTTTTTCGAGAGCCGTGATATTTTTTTCTTTTTCTGCTATTTCATCTTTCATCTTTTGGTCGTCTTCCTGGGCTGTTTGCATTTCTTTTGTGGCTATTTCGAGTTCTTTTAAGGCATCCTTTGTTAGCTGATCTGCTTCCCCTTTGTCTGCTGAAACAGATGGATTCTTTTCGACCTTTTGTTTTTCAATTAACTGCTTTAATTCTTCGACTTTTTGTTTTTTCTCTTCTAAAGTCTTATCATTTCTGATCTTTTTAACCTTTAGGGTATCTATTGTCATTTTTATACTATCCGATTGATGCACCACATAATTGTAAAACATCTCTTGAATACTTACCGGTTGGGTAGCGTTTACTTCAGGTATGTCTATTTTAATTTCGGGACATCCATTTATATTTCCGGTTGTAAAATCCGCCGATTTACGGGCCTTTTCTGCCGGTCCATCAAGATTCTTAAAATCACTAAAATCATTTAAAGCAGATTTGGCAGCCTGTAAACTCGTGTAAGCAGCGCAGTTTGCCTGCTTAACCACTTTTGTAGCTTCTGATTTTGCAAGCCGGTCTTTAAATTCATTTATGGTAGTTGCCTTTTGTTCGCCAAAAGTTGATTTATTTTGTCTTTCAAACTCAGACTTTGCGTTTGAAATCTGCGCTAACATCATCGCTTTATATTCTTCCTGTCTCTGTTTATATTCCATTTCTTCTTGCTCCTGTCTCTTCTTATCTTCTTTTGCATTATGTTTTGGAGAAGGTCCGGAAGATAACCACTTGAAAAAATTGTTGACAAGTGGCGTTAAAATTGATTCCATCATCTGCACCTGGGGGCTATAATTACTGCTGCTATGACCGGAAGTAGAGGGAGAGGGAGAGGAAGAGGGAGAGGAAGACGATGACGGAGTGCATTCTGCGGGCGGCGTTGCAGAGCAATTGCAATAACAATGGTAAGTCACCCCATTATATTCATCATCCCACTTTTCCCAACAACCCTTAAACGTGCCTTTACTCGTAAAGCAGCCTACCGGAGTTTGTGCCAAACATGCAATGGAAAAAATCACGGACAATAAAGTTATTATTGCAGGCTTAATGATTGATTTTCTGTTCATTTATTTATTCCTTTAAACTTATTCATTTTTCACTTGGCTCCATATTATCTTTTACAGACTGAACACTTCTCCACAGTTAAGGCTCATTGTTTTATCATGATTAAAGGACTGGAAGACCTTTTACCCTTCAAATGATCAAACCTGTGATCATTGTGCGGAGTATCCAGTATTACCTAATTAACGATCCCTTCAAACCTTCCCGGGGCAACCATTTTAACGATCACCTCCCATTCCTTTGGAAAACTATCATACCACCTGTACTTGAATTTCATATTTGTGCCATCAAAGAAAACCTCATTGGTTTCTAATTCTTGCCCGTTGTTAGTTTTATATTCAATTTTTTCCCCATTTTGAGTCAGTGTGATGTTTTTGTATGTTGGTTCTGCCTCCGTATTCTTAAAACCCCAGGTTCCAATGACAGATAGGAATTTTTCGTTCTCCTTCAATAATTTTTCGTTCTTGTACTCATTTTTGGCAATTAACACTTTTACTTCTTCTATGTCTCCGGCAGTTGGAGCCAGCTTGAGATACTGTCTGAGGCTTATTACAGCATCGCCGTATTTTTCAGCCTTCTCCTGCACTAATCCAAGGTTGTAATAAACATCCGGCCAATTTGGAGCAAGATTAACTGCCTGTCCAAACTCTTTGATCGCAGATTCATAATCGGAAGGTGATTTTGCCATTTCAACCGCTGCCACACCTCGTGCAAAATATCGTTTAGCTTCTTCGGAAACATTCTGGGCAGCAACATTCGTTGCAAGACAAATCAACAAGAATGAATAAATGATGATCAGTGCATTTACCTTCATGGTTGTGTTATTTATTAAGAGTTTTGAAAATTGCCTGATTTCTGATTGAATTCCCATTCTGCATCATCGTATTTAAAAGACGGTCAACTTATTTGTGGTTGTAATTCACTTTTTTATCATTATTAAAGGACTGGAAGACCTTTGACCCTTCAAATGATCAAACCTGTGATCATTATGCGGAGTATCCAGTATTACCTGATTAATGATCCCTTCAAACCTTCCGGGAGAGACCATTTTAACGATCACCGCCCATTCTGTGAGAAAACTGTCAGACCACCTGTATTTGAATTTCATATTCGTGCCATCAAAGAAAACCTCATTTGTTTGTAATCCTTGCTCGGTGTCTGTTTTGAATTCAATTTTTTCTCCATTTTGAGTCAGCGTGATGCTTTTGTAAAATCCCTCTGTCATTCCCCAGGTTCCGATGACAGATTGAAACTTTTCTTTCTCCTTAAGTATTTTTTCATTTTTGTATTCAGTTTTTGCGATAAGCGCCTTCACCTCCTCTATATCTGTAGCAGTTGGAGCCAGCTTGAGATACTGCCTGAGACTGGTTACAGCATCGCCGTATTTTTCAGCCTTCTCCTGCACTAATCCAAGGTTGTAATAAACATCCGGCCAATTTGGAGCAAGATTAACTGCCTGTCCAAACTCCTTGATCGCAGATTCATAATCAGAGGGTGATTTTGCCATTTCAACTGCTGCCACGCCTCGGGCAAAATACCGCTTTGCTTCTTCGGAAACATTCTGGGCAGCAACATTCGTTGCGAGACAAATCAACAAGAGTGAATAAATGATAATCGATGAATTTATTTTCATAGTTGCCTGATTAATTAAGTTTTGAAAATTGACTGATTACTGATTGAATTGCCATTCTGCGTCATAAGATTCAGAAAAAGCCCCTGCAAATTTTCTTGCCCATGTTTCTTTGACCTTAAAACGCAAAGGTGAAGTTGCAATTACTTCAGCAACGATCGAAACTTCCCAGATACACGGATAATTAGTAGAGACCGACCTATTCGGACATCCATAATACTTATACTTAAATTTTAATACCGAACCATCGAATTCTACCGGAATGGATTGATTAAAAGCGGGTACCATGCACCAAATATTAGCCTTAAGTTCATCTCCTGAAAGAACAAATTTCTCAATGACACAAATCCCATCGTTTGATCCTCCTGTCTTATGAATGGTTCCTCTTGTCATTGCATTAATGATTTCTGTTTTTTGATCGGTTTTGTCACGCTTGTATTCCAACTTATTAATAAGACTTTTTACAGTTTCAATATCGTTAGCAGTTGGAGCGGCGTATTTGAGATATTTCCTTAAATTATTTACCGCATCCCCGTATTTTTCAATTTTTTCCTGTACAAGTCCCAGGTTGTAGTAAACATCAGGCCATTCGGGAGCAAGATTGATCGCCTGTTCGAATTCCTTTATTGCCGATTGATAATCAGCAGGTGATTTTGCCATCTCCACAGCAGCCACTCCGCGATCAAAATGCCGCTTCGCTTCATCAGAAATGTTCTGCCCAAAAGATGTACTGAAGCCCCATAATAAAATACAAATTGTAGTAGTCGAATACCTTAGTTTATTCATATTTTGTCTCCTCCAATTAATTCCTTCATTCCTTCATTCCTTCATTCTTTCATTATCTTGTTTTATCTGCCTCCAAATTTAGTTTAATGGCCTCATCCTGCACCTCTCTCGCTAATTCGATTAATTCAATAGACTTTTTACGATCTTCATTTTTATCCGCTTCCTTTTCTTTTGTTGGCGGAACAGCTGTTTTTAAATCAACAGGCAGTGAATTGCCGGATTTAAGCGGTAATGAAGTCGTACCGGTTTTAAGAACAGGAGTTGCCGTTGATGTATTCCTCTTAAGACCCCCGCTAAGCTCAAGCTTCCCCCTCTCAAATGCCTGTAGCTTTTCGAGTTCGGCCTTTTCTCTTTCATTTGCTTGCTGCTGAATTTCAAGGTCATTGTTGGATGTGGTTTCAACAGCTGGCCTGTTATTGTTTACTGTGGTAGGGGAGGAAGTTGATTGCCGTTTAATGACATAAGGCGGTGATTTCGAACAATCACACCAAACATCATAAGCTACTCCATCTTTGTATTCAGTCCATGGACCTGAACCGCAGGGCTTAGGTTTGCCGTCACTCGTGTAACAACCCACTGCCACAGCGTTTTGGGCCTGGCATGCAAAAGAAACAATCACCAAAAATAAAGTGGCTACGGCTGGCTTAATGATTGATCTTCCATTCATCTCTCTGAATATTTTTGTTGATACATAATATACTTAATAATCTAATAGCATAACTGTTGATGACCATTGTCCTAATGCCCCCTGACCTTAATTGCTATAATTTTTCACCTTGGGCACATCCTGCAAGGGTGTGATTATGAAACTATTACTCTTGTTAAAATCGGCCGGACTATATTTAATACCAAATTGCAGTTTTCCTGGATCTTCTGTTGTGGGAATATAGGCCCCTACTTGCGTCAGGACCCATCGGCTGGCTTCTGAACAGACCATGTCTGAACCCATTATTCCATATTTTGAACCGCTTATCAGGCTGCCCTTGGTTGCTTGTTCATACTTCTTTTGATCATCTGCCAGTTTTCTGGCTACATCATACAATTTTTGATATTGTTCTTGTTTTAAGGGCTGGGCCAGCTGTGCTACATTTGCCCCGCGATTCCCGTAAAGAAACAAATATTCTTCCTCCGAAATAAGATGAGGCCCTTTGCCGGAAACATTATCCAGGAACATCTTTTTCCCATTGATCTCCTTCACATAGATGAGGGTATGAGAAGCCTTTGACGCTCTTGATCCCGAGTTAAGCTGGTCTGCACCATTGAACACCCAACTCAATAGTTTATCCTTTGCATTAAGCAAATCTACTTCACTTTCAGATCCCCTGGTAATTAAAAGGACATCGCCGATTTGCAGGTTGGCGAATGTCTTAACCATTAAAGGAGGCGGAGCATTTGCTTTAAGTGTTTTATAAAGATCTTCACAGTAAGGGTTATTCGCTTCCAATCTTTTTAGTACAGCCTCATCTTTTGCCTTCGTCCACTCATCATTTTTATTCTCAAAATTGAAATTCTCCAATCTCAGCTCTGCATCTTTTGGGTTGGTTTTTAAATAGTCAAGCATAGCACTCAGCTTTTTTAAATATTCACTGATCGCGATTAAGCGCGTGACATACTTCTGCTTAGCGTCTTGTGACTTCTGAAGGGCATTCTGTGCTATCCCTTCTGCAATGCTATTCCCCGATTGTTTTGCAAGACCGATAATCCTCTCTGATTTGGATATAGTTACATCACAGTTCTGAATTTTATCTTTTATGATTAGTATTTCGTCATTGGTTTCAGCAACATTGGTCTCTAACTTGAAAATCTCATCGACCTGCCATTTATTACTTTGATTCTTTTGAGCAAACGAGGAAAGTGAAATAATAGAGAGGATGAAATAAAGGACATAATTCATCCGTGAATAATTTGATTTGTTGCGATCGCATCGGTTGTCCCTTCTTTCCTCATTGCCAACTCTTACAAATTCTTCGCTGATTGGGCTTTGTAACGATATTCTTTCCATAAGTATAAATGTTAGGATGTTTTTAAGACTTTTAGTTAATAGTTTTAGTTCACTGGTGTCCTCTTAAAATTTAATCAATTCTTGTAATATAGACATTATTAATTCTTTAAATAGACGTCGCCACTAACGCGTCTTTTTTTAACATTCTATTTATTTCTACAAAGATTAAGCGACAACGCAGCTTGTCTTTAGCTTCGCTGATCTTCGATTCGGCAACGGAGTTGCTATATCTTTGTAGAATAATGCATTACAAAACTCCGAAAGCAACGTTAGTTGCGACATCTTGATCAGCTCAAATTTTAACCGGACAGTAATGGTTTTAGTTATTATTAATTCGAAAACAATTCTCTTTACCCTATAATGAAGGAAACAAGATTAATACTAACATTCTTTAATTCTCCATTATCCTCATTGATTTATCTGCCGCATCCACTGTATACCCTTCAAATTCGAAACTGTATATTTATTCAAAATTACCAGCTCTATACCTGCTCCATATTTGAGTCGTATTTGCTCCGTATCAGGTTCGCTATTCAGAAAGCCATTTCATGGAGAAATATTTAAATATTTATTCAAGCAAATGCATAGAAATACAGTTTCTGACTTAAATTGAATTTAGTAAATTCATGAAACGAATATAATAAAAATATTTTAACATAAATTTTTCTCCTAAAATATTATCATATTGTCCATTTCCACATTTTTAATGACCCATTTATTATCCTGCTTTTGCATCATCACATAATAGCTCGTCACAGCCGATCCACTCCAGGTGATGTAAAAAAGAGCCTTATCGCCTTTTTTATTAAAGCCTGCCCTGGAGAGGGAAACATATTCGCCGGTAAGGTGCGAGGGGACCTCAACCAACTTCCCCGATAGCCTTTTTCCTTTTTCTGCTTTAGTCAGAATGGTCAGATCAGGGGCCAAAATCCTCTCTCTGACAATAAATTCGTCAGTATTGTTATTTTTGTAATCTTTATAAAGAGAATCAAACCCTTCACCGAAAGTCTTGCCGAGTTCAGCTATTTCCTCAGGTTTAATTGCTTTTGCAATGACTGTATTTTCATATACTTTTCTTGCTTTGACGGCCTGTTCAAAGAATCGGGGAAGTTCAATAGCAGGAAGTTTTTCGGTGGCAAAAAAAGAAGTGTAAACTGCATAATCCCACTTGCTGACTTCCTTAAGTTTATCATTTTCACCTGACTGACACTTCCCCTGAATTGAAAAGCACTGAATCAATACAATCAGCCAAAACCATCTGCTTAAGCCGAAAAGTACATTTGACTCGTATTTTGAGCAATAATGATTAATTCTCATCTCTTAAATCAATTGTTATTGAATTCCGCTAATATTTAAATCTTTAGGATAAGCAACACTGAATTTAACGGGAATCGATTTTTTTGCTCCGGCTGCCAGTTTAAGTTTCCACGAAATGATTCCCTGATCATTTACTTCGGCTTCACCCCCCTTAGGGGCCTCCATCTCGACTTTGATCTTTTCGTTCCTTGAAATCGGGAACTGATCGTTTAGGTCGAGATTAATCTCCTTGCTTTTCCCGTTGGTAATTTCAATTGCATATTCATAATGAACAGTTGTTTCCTTTGACAATAAGCCGGCATAATCGGTTTGTTTCTTCTTAAGTTTGCGTTCAATTTTGACGCCTTCATCAATTCCTAACGATATTCCCATTTCTCCATCAGGAAGTACGGTTTCATTGACTAAAGCCGTCCCAACCATTTTCTGATCAGCAAAGACACTGATCGGACCTGAAAGCAAGGGAAATGTAAATGGATTCTTTACTGTAGCTTTCAAAAAAGCATTCTGAACTAACTTAGGGATCGTGAACCATGCAAAATCAGCCTTAGCATCAGATTGTGCAATCGGGAAACGATGCGGCTGTCCGTCAGAGATCACATCCACTTTTCGCGGCAGGACGAAACTAAATGAAGTACTCTCCTCTCTGATTTCAGGCAGAGTTGCCAGTGTTGCTACGTCATCAACTCCCTTGTCAAATTGGACCTGAGCTTTAACCGGAGCCATTTCTTCAAGTGCACGGCTGGATTTTACATATGGCCTTGGCGTATAAATATCGAGATACCATGCTGAAAGATCAGGAAGTGAGCCATACACGAAAGGCCTGGCAGTTGAGATTTCCACTTTGGCGTCTGACCAATCTTCTGTGGTGGATTGCCAGATTGATGCCATATAGTTTAAATTAATCTTTGAAGCATTTATATCTGCCTTTGCTTCATATTGGGGTCTCCATCCTGCTTGTGTGGTCAGGTATGAGAGGTCAAGCTTTATATTGCTTTTATCAATTGCTGACATTATATTTATTGCAATTGTCTTACTTCTTTTCTTGTCCGAAGTAACTTTTGCCAATTCACTTTCGAGAGCCGTTTTGTCTTCGGTGAGTTTCTTTAATTTAGTTTCGGTTGTTGCCATCCTTTCATAGTTGGAAGAGAGAGATTTTTCAAGAAATTTGGCATATGCTTCTAATTCAGGGATAGTAACTTTTTGACTCTGGGGGAAAGGAACGGCCTTTTTATAAAAATCATTTGAACTGCTGATGACCGTCAATTGGTAATTTACTTCTTCTATTTGCCTATCCACATTATTCAATCCGGATTGAAGTTTCTGAAAAGCAGGCTGATCGGTTTGTTTGAGAAAGGTTTCTTCGACAGTCACATCAGCAATGCTAACATCGGATTGTCCCATCGTGCTAACCTGTATTGACTGATTGACTAAAAAGGGGGTGAGACCCGATATTCTGATTGTATTTTCACCTTTTTTCACCGAAAGGATAGCCTCTTTTGTGATCATGGCACGATCGCTGTATACAATGACTTTTTGAAGTTTGGCAGCAGCTTCGGTCTCAGCTTTTTGTGCCAACAAAGCGTTGGAACTCATTAGACCTATAAGGATAAGAACCCACATAGGCAAACCAAGATTCTTTTTCATTTTAGTTGAATTTAAAATTTTACTTTTTCTTCTTTGCGCCCTTGCGCCTTTGCGAGATATTTTTTCTTTTGTCTTTGCGAGATAATCATTCATTTGCGAGATGGGATATTGGCAATAAACAAATTGGTAATGAATTTATTCCCAATGATGAAAGCCTTATTGGGTTTGATACCAGCTTCTTTTAATGTATAAGTGAACCTCACTTCACTTTCCATCGCTTTGCAATCATCCCTTCTCACCCTCACAACAGAAAGGGTATCACCTTTCATCTCGAATCTTAAGTCGCTTTTCTGAGTACACCCTGTACTAACCACGTGAATGTTAATCTCTCCTTTTTCGTAATCAAGGGTTAACCCAAGCAGATTCTCAGGATTACTGCTGTACGCAAAAAGGGAAAAGATCATTATCATCAAAGCAGTTAGTAAAAAGCCCCGGAATGGTTTCATGTCTTTTAGGTATTAATTTTTTGTTTGCGTCCTATAGCGACGTAAAGTATGGGTCCTATCACCGGAATTGCCAGAAGAATGAGCACCCATACTATTTTGTTAATTCCAATGAAGTTGTGCCGCAATATGTCAATCAATGCAATTAGAAATGGCACAACCCAGAGAAGAGTCAGCAGCAACAAAATTTCAATCAATCCCAAATGATAACCGGCTGGTAAAGCCTGATTCATAGCCAGCACGCTGGCAACAGTCTGATCCGCTGGAGGTTCATTACCCATCAGCACGGCTTGAGTGATCATCGGATTCTGCAGTGCAGCCTGGACCTTGCTGATGTCATAAATATTATCCCCATCTCTAACGGCCAGGTATTTAGAACCTTTTGGAGAAGCATCAAAATATCCGCCGGGAGTAATTGTCAGCCACTCACCATCATTGAAACTGTAAAAACGGAGCATTTCTTTCCCTGTTTCCACATTCCAGAGGCGGGTAGAGCCATCAAAGCTTCCAGAGTACGCAAATTTACCATTTGGGCTAAAACCAATTGAATTGATTCTACCCGCATGACCTGAAAAGAGATAAATCTCTTTTGCCTCAGCAATATTCCATAAATGTAGTTCGTTGTCGCATGACCAAAGGGCCAACCTGTCGTCAGGACTAATTCTCAATGAATTAATTTGTCTATATCTATAAACACTTTGCCCAACCTGGATTTTCATAGGATAATGGCCTGAAATGGAGGATATCTCCTGTTTGGTATCGATATCCCAAAATTTTAAGGTAAGCTGATCTTCCGCGTCCTGACCCATTAAAAGGACTTTATTACCGGTTTGGGTCAAAACTGCATGAAAATCTTCAAAAGAATGGATCATTTCACCCGTTTCGATATCCCATAATTGAGATGAATTTGTTCGATTACTGGTTAATGCATATTTCCCCCGGGTGCAGATTTCTGAAATATCAATTTTATCCATACTGCCGAATGACCTTATCTTCCGACCCGTGGCCATATCAGATAAGATCAAACTGCCTCTGACCGACCAAAGAATGTCATTTCCATCGCTGGTAATGGCCATGCTATTTACCCAGGCACCCCCATCCTGGCTGAAACTTGTCAATTCTTTTACTGATGAAGTTTCCCACTGTCGGACGCTTGTCCTGCGTGTCTCAAAATCGCAGCCTCCTGCAAATGATTTGGTACCGTCTCCATTAATTGCAACACAATTAACACCAAGATTTTGCTTTATTGTCTGTATTTGTTTGCCAGTGGATAGATCCCAAATATTTAGGTATCCCGAAGTCATCCCTACAATCATCTTCTCACCGTCAGAACTGATTGCTGCAGATGCTACCTGGAATTGTCCTTCGGATGACCAAATCTCCTTACCGGAACCGGCATTCCACAGTTTTATATACTTGTCATCCCCTCCGGAGAGGATGGATTTCCCGTCCTGACTATAAGCCAATGAACGAACCCAGCCAGGTTTACCACCCTTCAGGGTTTCGATCTTTTTTCCCTTTGAGATATTCCAGATTTCTATATCCGGCTCACCTCCGAAAATGACCGATTTGCCATCAGGGCTTATGGCTAAAGAAAGGACGCCTCCGCGATCAAAAGTTTTTAACAAATTTCCTGTATTCATATCCCACATTCTGGGACTATCATTGAAACAGCCGGAAATAAGGAATGTGCCGTCAGTGCTGATTGCCAATGAACAGACAGCATCTGTGGAACCTGAAAAAGTCCTTATATTTTTCCCTGACGCAAGATCCCACACTTTGATCAATTTATCTGCTCCTCCTGAAACAATGTACCGCCCATCCCGGCTGACTGCAATCGAGTTTATTTCAGCTGAATCTGTGCCTAATGTTTGTACCTCTTGGCCCGTTTCGGTTCGCCATACTTTTAACTGATGTCCTGAACTGGCGATAACAAATTGACCGTCAGGGCTAATTGCAATTGAGCTAATCCTGTCGCTGAACCCACTAAAAGTTCTGACAGGTTTTCCGGTGGTTATATCCCATAGATTGAGATTATTGAAGGAAGTTTCATTACCAACGAGAGCAAAACGGCCGTCTGCGCTTATTGCAATGCAATTTATCTCTTCAAGGTTTCCTTTGAAAGTCCGGATTTCTTTACCCGTTCCTGTATCCCATAACTTAAGCATGCAATCCCTTCCGCCTGAAACAGCAAACCGTCCGTCAGGAGTAAGTGCCACTGCATTAACTTGTCTCAGATGCCCTGTCTGTACAACAATCTCAGGGACATCTGCTTCTATTATCTGCGGAGTTTCGGTTGCTTGCTCCGGCCCAACAGAATTTTCAACCTTTTTCTGAATCTTATGGGTGTTGACAGTCTGTGCTGAGGATTTTGGATGAGGAGTAGATATTTGGGCATCAGGCTTTTGTGGCAATTCCTGCTGGCTGGTCTCAGATGTATTTGATCTGACAGATTTTGTGTGACTTTGCTCATAGGCAGACAATGATTTGCGATAAGACTCACATTCCGGCAAAGTAGCAAAACTGCCTTGCAGGTTTTTCCCGTTTAAACCGAGCGTTTCACTGGCCTCCTTATCGTATTGAATCTGCCATCGACCTCCTTGCGCAAATAGCATAGAAGTTGTCCAAACCAATAAAACTGAGATTATAATGACGAAGAAAACATTGAATTGTTTGTTCTGTTTCATATTCAGGATTTTTCGGGTCGTAGTTTAATTCTTCTTTTTATTTATATTGATAGATCCTTTATTAATGATTTGATATCCTAAAGATTATGATTTTCTATCGGTACCGTTGTGATGCATTTATACAGATCGTTCTCCGCTGCTTCGTTCAACCCAAAGTATTCTTCTAAAAGTCCGCAATGGAGATAAATTTCTCCAAATATGGATTTCGGAAGTAAGCGGTGAAAGGACTATTGTTCCCACTGTATTTCCTGATTCACTCCAAGTATAATAGCCCAAAGATTCATTAAAAGTTCGGTATTATGATTTCGGTTGACATCAAAACAAAATAAGATTAGAATTCGATTAAATTATGACAATGATCTAGTTAGTGTTTTGATAATAAAGTCAAATGTATCAATTTGATTTAACAAATTCACCTATTTGATCATTTTTTTACATAAAATTAAAGTTTTCTGTTGCAATTAAAACAAATTTCAACGATGATCTCTCCCCTTTTGTAATTCAGAAAATGAACATTAAATTTCATTTGTCTTTTTGCAGAATCAAGACATTATAAAACCATAACCCGGGAGTTTTTTACTCATCAAAGTAAATTGAAGAATGAACTTTAAACCATCAGAGAAGCAATTCTGTAAATTTCTATTCCGGCAAACAGAGATAAGTATGGAGAATAAAAAAATGTCGTATTTGTAATTAGAAAATTACACGTATCAAAAACCAATAATTCCGCACCTTCGGGACCAAATCAATGGTATTCGCAACATCCGCCGGCTGAAATCACAAAAACAGGAGGGTTATCTCTAAATCAAATTCATATCCCATCCTTTATTCCGGTCCATATTTTCCTTATATCAAAGAAGGGTCTTCATTGTACTTCCTGGTGACTTTCTGTTGAATTTCTGTTGACATTATGTTGAAATATCAACAGAAATTTAATAATAAACCAACAATATATTCTCAACAACTAACACCTTAATACTGCTTTGATAGGATGCAGATACTGTTACTCTTGTTTTAAAAGATTGAAAATGGGATTGAGAGTTCTAAGACTAAAAATATAAAAGCAAATCCTTGTTCCTGTTGTATTAAAAAATACAACATTTAACCTTTTCTATTACTTATAAATCATAACAGGTTCATTTGTGTGGGGACAAAGGATAAAGGTTTTAACGCCTGCCATATCATCGTTCAGCAAGGCTAACAATCAGGTTGTTTTCAGATCACAGTTGTTACCCGGTGCAAATATGAAAGATTTACACCGGAAGAGGCTCAATCTACTGAGTGAGCTGCTAATTTTTTCGTTTCATCAAAAGCAAGTTGATTCAGGAGTCAAATCTGGAAGAATTATGTTATTTTTGAAAAGGGAAGACCAGACAGATTATGAAACTGACGGGTCAAAGATTTAAACTATGAAAAAAATCAGTTATTCGCGTCGTGAATTTTTAAAGACCGGTTCGCTGGTGATGGGTGGATTACTGTTGGAGAGCCGGATTAGCTCAGCCGCTTTAAAAAGCAGTCCTTCAGGTAAACCAGCTTTAATATTCCCTCATTTCCCCGATACTTTACATGCTTTTCTTTGGCGAAACTGGGATCTTGTTCCCATTAAACGCCTGGCAAAGGTAGTGAAAGCCAAACCAGAGGATATACTTTCTATCGGGAAATCCATGGGTCTATCAGAAGCAAAATCCATTTCAGAGGAACAACTGAGCCGAAGTTACATTACAATCATACGGTGTAACTGGCATTTGCTTCCCAGAGAACAGTTACTGGAATTATTAGGCTGGACAGATGAGAAACTCACCTTTACATTGCAGGAGGATGATTTCTTATATCATAAACTTGGCGACTTTAAACCTTTGTGTCAGCCCATTCTGTACTCGGCTCAAATGAATGCAAAACAAGATGTCTCAAAATGGATTAAAAAAGTTGTACGCGAAGAATTCCCAAATGGAATCCCTACTCTCAGGGAACCTCTATTTAACTTTGTAAAAGAACTGTCAAAACAACCAATTGAGAGGCCTGCTGTTAAAAGTACTGCATCCGGATTCTCTCCCCGTTTTGGTTATTCCTATTTTGCTCTTTTTGGTGATCCCTTGCTTGAACCGGAGATTGACCCTTTACCGGATGGTTACCTGGCCCGTATGGTAGAATCAGGTATGGACGGCACCTGGATTCATATTGTTCTTTCAAAACTGACTCCATTCCCATGGAATCCCACGATCAGTGAGCATTGGGAAATACGCCTTGAAAACTTAAGAAAACTTGTGGCTCGAACAAAAAAACAGGGTATAAGGATATACCTTTATTTAAATGAGCCACGAAACCTTCCGCTGAGTTTTTTCAATAAGTTTCCTGAATTGAAGGGAATAACCAATGGGGATCAGGCGGCACTGTGTACCAGTCATCCGGAGGTACAAAAATATTTATTGGAGTCAATAGCAAGGATTACAGAAACAATACCTGACCTGGGTGGTTTTTTTTCCATTACGGCCTCAGAAAATAATACCAACTGCTGGTCGCAAGGGAAAGGGGCCGAATGTCCGCGTTGCGGCAAACTCGGAGCCACCAAAGTGATCACCGAGTTAAATACAATATATCAGAAAGGTATTGAACAAGGTATAAGAAATTATGAGCTAAAATCCGGAGAAGCGTTTTCAGGAAGAATTCCCCAGTTAATTATCTGGGATTGGGGATGGTTCAGAAGTCTGAAACCAGAAGAGATCATTCCTGCTCTTCCTCAAAAAGCGGCCCTGATGAGCGTCAGCGAATGGGACCTGCCCATTGAAAGAGGCGGGATTAAAAACAATATCGGGGAGTATTCCATCTCAGCTATTGGTCCTGGTCCCCGTGCACTGCGGAACTGGGAAATTGCCAGAAACCATGGAATGAAAACCATCGCCAAAATACAAGCCGGAAACACCTGGGAAATTGCTGCGGTACCTTATATCCCAGCTATTGAAAATGTAGCGAATCACGCTGCGAATCTCAGAGAATCGAAAGTTGACGGTATAATGCTGGGCTGGAGTTTGGGTGGCTATCCATCGCCCAATCTGGAAGTGGTGGCTGAGATCGGGAATGATTCGACTCTGTCACCGGTTGAAGCTATGAAAATAGTTGCCAAACGACGCTATGGCCCAGCAGGTGATGCTGTTGCTCAGGCCTGGAGACAATTTAGCGCCGCATTCAGCGAATTCCCTTTCGGAGGGGGATTGTACACTACTCCAATGCAAACTGGTCCATCGAATCTGCTATGGGAAAAACCGACGGGTTATGCAGCCACAATGGTAGGTTTTCCCTATGATGCAGTAAATTCCTGGGTAGGCCAATACCCTGTAAAGATATTCACTAATCAGTTGTTAAAAATAGCAAATGGATTTGATCAGGGTCTTTCGCAACTGAAACAACAAATCATCGGATTAAAACTCAGGGAACAAGAACACAAGAACCTTGAACGTGAGTGCAATGTAGCGGAAACAGTATCCATACATTGTCACAGCGTAGCTAATCAGATGGATTTTATCACACTGAGAGACCGCCTGGTCGCAGAAAAAGATTCAAAGGAACATCTGGCAATTATTAAGAAGATTGAACAAATTTTGCTGGATGAGATTAATCTGGCCAAAAGGATGCACGAATTGCAATGCAGGGATTCAAGACTCGGTTTTGAAGCATCCAATCATTATTTCTATACTCCCGCCGATCTGATTGAAAAGGTTCTGAATTGCAGAGATTTGCTCGACAGATGGTTACCAGGCATGAAAACAAAAATATGATTGTTGTGGATCATTGAAGTTATTCGCCATCAAAGGCGAATAACTTTTACTGTTTTGGTGCCATTTGAATTTACATCCGTGTAAACGTCGACAACAGAGAAGTCAGGCGTTTGAATCACCTGTCTGATTTTCCCGTTCAATACCTTGTATTTGCCTTTTTTCAAAACGAATCGTATTTTGCAATCCGGTAAATCAACAGGGAAAGAATTGCAGATCACCGCCTCATTTTTTACAGAACTTCCATCGTTAGGACTTTTGAAGCTAAGAGTAAGGTTGAGTTCCAATTGTTCGGGTGACCTGGTCGGATCCTTACAAAAACGAAGTGGCGGTGTGAATGAAATTTTCTCTCCATTAATGGTAAAAATTCTGAAAAAACCCAATTCCCCATTTATATCCGTTACACCGCTTCTGCAAACAACTCCGGACCTGATGTTTAAAGTCGGAGTTTTACCTATGTAGGACTGAAAAGGCTTATGATCATGTCCATGAAGGAGTATATTGATTCTATTCCGATCGATAAAAGCTGTGTCCACCCGGTCGTGCCGATGTTGCGCCATTATCCGGACTAATCCCGGACCATTCTGCCTTAGATATGATTCCAAAACTTTACCCTGGAGTCCTGACATCGGGGATTTATCGGGGATATCAATTAACGGGTCGCCTAAAAAATCATCTGCTGCAATTACTCTCGTATCACCGTAAGAAAATCCATATACCCGAATTCCACAGAATTGATTCCACTGTCTGGCCTTTGATAAATAATCGTCTCCCTTAAGACCATAAAAATCGTGATTACCGGGAATTGAAAATACAGGAGAATTTAAACCATTAAGACCCAAAAGACCTTTTGCCCCTTCATAACAATTTTCCCATTTTGTTTCGGCAGAAGGTATTTGATCTGCCCGTTGCAAAGTGATTCCACTCCACCCTTTTGCATCTGCATTAATCCTTGTATAATCATGGATCAGGTCTCCGGTTACAATGACAAAATCAGGAGAAATCACATCTGCCACTTTTACGAAGGAATCAAATAATTCCAATTCCTTTGCATAACCCTCCTTTGGAGATCCGACCCACTGTCTAGTCATATGAAGATCAGAGATATGGATAAACCTTTGACTTTTATTATATTCCCTTATAACCTTAACTGATTTTAATGAAACATCTCCCTCACTTCCACTTTTAATCATAAGATCGTAAAGTTCTTCCGGGGTATCCTTCGGGATATGGGTAAATATTTTTGTGTCCACAAAACTGTGGGTGTAAGTGTCAAATTCAAATCTCCCGGATGATATGGAATCAATCCGAAGGCTGACTTTGTTGTAAGGTCCTATCAGGATTATAGAATCAACCCTTGTGAATTTTGGGTTGTTGTAAAGTATCTGAAAATTGTCACCCCATTTAACAATGCTTTTAACAGCCCGCCATGGATAGACAATATTCCCTGCCAATACCTGAAACTGGACTATTGTTACAAATATCAGGGTTTGAATGATCCGAAGTATGTTCACTTTCATTCTTTATGAATTTGATGCTATTCTCAAAAATTCATCATTAATAACTGTTGCGGTTTCAATCCACAACAACTCGTATTTCAATCATCCAATATTACATAAAAATCCAATGGCACAGGAAACGATCAGAAAATTTATAAAAATTTCTGATCTGAATATAAGTGATGTCAAGAATATAATGTCGCATTTTTAGGCTGAAGGAGTTTAGACTTTAGGCTGAAGGATCATAATATTCCCCTTTTACCTTTAGCCTAAAGTCTAAAGCCTACAGCCTAAAGCCTCAAACGACATTATTTTATTCCAATTACTTAAGAGATTATAACAATCAGAAAATTAACAGATTTTATGTAATATTGAGATTGAAATTCTGAAATTGTATTAAAGTTATTTCATGCGTTAAACATTAAAATGAGAAAGACAACAAGGATTAGACAGATGCAAAAACGTCATTTTTTTGAAATAATGTGCTTTATTTTGCTCTGGATTACCGGAATGAATATAAAAACTGTTCAGGCAGAAATTTTTCGCGTTAAATCAGCAGATGAAGCGAAGGTAGTATTGCAACACATCCATCCAGGCGACGAAATTGTGCTTACCAACGGTTCATATCCGGATTTCAAACTGAATCTTTCAGCCAAAGGCGAACCCGGAAAACCAATAGTACTTAAAGCCGAAACAGCCGGTCAGGTTATTCTTACAGGTCAGCCGGAGTTAAATTTCACCGGCAGCTATTTGGAAGTTCACGGTCTGACATTGACTAACTGTGAATACGCGATCGGGAAAGGGTCACCTGTCAAATTTGATCGTTGCTCAAACTGCAGGCTCACAGGCTGCCTGTTTGAACATATAATGCCCGGCTCTTACGCAACAGTTAATTTTCTGAATGTAGCAAAAGACAATCGTCTGGACCATTGCCGTTTCATAGATATTCACTATCGTTCTGTTAAAGTAATAATCGGTAAAAACTCATTGATTGAAGGGCCCCCTGCCCGCAACAGGATTGACCACAATCTGTTTCAGAATGTCCCTCTGATGGGCCAAAATGGCGCTGAAACTGTTCAGATAGGACAATCTGCAATCCCCCTTGCCGATCTCTACCCAGAAACCCTGGTAGAAAACAATATCTTTCTTCGTTGCAACGGTGAAATTGAGATCATCAGTGTAAAATCAAGCGGGAATACGATCCGTAACAATCTTTTTCGCGATTGCCAGGGAGAACTGGTTAACCGGACCGGACATGAAAATATATTCGAAGGAAACAGATTTGAAAATTGTACCGGAGGGATTCGGCTTTCCAATCACGGACACCTTGTTTCGAACAATGTGATGATACGGTGCAAGGAGGCTGGGATACGTATTTATTACGGCACTCCCGACACTAAGCATCCGGCTGCTTATCTCCCGGTGTATGGATGTGTCATTACCAATAACACCATCGTTGACTGCGATCAATTCGGGATAGTGGTAGGTATTAAACGCAATGCACATCATGAGAATCAGATGTGGGCAAAGGCTCCCTATTTTGCCAATGCTGTGATGGACTGCACGATTCCTCCTCACGAAAATAGAATCTCAAAAAATATAATTACCGGTTCTAAAGGAGTATTGCTCAAACTTGACGGGGCCCCGGATAACACCATCAAGGACAATTTAATTTATGCAACCGGAGAGGCAATTGCCGGTGATACAGTCGAACGGACAATTAATGCAAATCCTGGTTTTATTAATGCAGCAAAAGATGACTACCGGCTTTCGCCAACGAGTTCAGTGCGCACTGCCGGATTCGGAGCAACAGCAGAATCATTTTCAGCAGGTCCTGATGCAGAGTGATGAAAGAAAACGAAAAACAGTCTTCACCACGAAACGTTAATTAAATAACCTACTAATAACTGAAATGAAATGAAAAACTCAGGATCCGGGAAAAATTACGGGAGTCAATTCCTTACCGAAACCAGTTCCCGCTTGTTATCCCTGGATATATTCAGGGGAATTTCTGACTAATTGCATGCCCTGGACAGAACCTCAGAACAGGATGCTGGCTTTTGCAATATTCTATGTCCTTTTTTTCCTGGCTATTCTGACTATTCTTTATAAAAAGAAGATATTTATAAAAATCTAAGATTATTAAAAACTTCCTTATAAAATTCAACAAAATAAAGTTACCTTAACAGCTAATTGGAGTATATAAATAAAAGCCGGAACTGTTAAAATGAAAACAACACTGTCGCTAATTATATTTCTTTTCATTCTGATTCAAAACTATGCATCTCCGAATAATGCAGATCATGATTCCAATATCAATAAATCTTCCCAGATGCCAGGAGAGGCAGTCCGCACGATACTTGGAACGTATGCCAATCCGCCACGTTTTAAAGACGGCAAGGTCGATGCCAGACGATTGATATCAGAGCTCAAGAACCTTCATGCCAATACCTACATTTGGGTTATACCCCCTACCCACCCGGAAGACTGGGAGGCATTAAAGACATTTCTTCCTCTTGCCCAAAAAGCTAAATTAAACGTGTGGGTATCTTTAAGGCCACCCTCCGAGCCGCCGGTTCCAAGTCCCTATGGACATAACTATGAAAAATGGGCTGTTGAACTGGCAACCCTGAGCCTAAAGGAAAAATGCCTGGTAGCCTGGAGCATCGATGATTTCAGTCATAACCAAAAATTCTTCACACTGGAATATCTTGGCAAAGTATTGGCAGCAGCGCGAGCCATCAACCCCAAATTTGAATTCGTGCCTTGTTGCTATTATAAGGCTATCACGCCGGAGTTCGCAAACAGTTACAAACCCCTGTTGAACGGAATATTATTCCCCTACAGGGCCGAATCGACAGGGGCAAATTTAAAAGACCCCGGACAGGTGGAAAATGAAATAAAAAAACTGCGCGAATTGTTCGGACCTGAATTCAAAATCTATCTGGACATTTATGCAACAGCCCACAGCAAACTTGGGGCAACCACACCCGAGTATGTAAAAGAGGTACTTGCCACAGGAAGAAAAACAGCGGATGGGGTCATTATTTATAAGCACCAGGATCCTTTGATATCAACTGATAAGTACAGGATTATCAAAGATGGTTTCAGACGAGTCAATGGTAAATAATTTTGGCCGGAGGAAAGCACTGTTAAGAGTTTTTTGTAACCTCCGCAAGTAAAATTCTGTGTTCATTGCTACCGCGCGATTGTATCGCGTGGGTTTATGAACATTTTTTTGATTTACAATAGAGCCACACGATAGAATGTCGAGTAGGCAAGGGCATTTCAGCCCGAGCCTCTCACAGAACCGTACGTGACAGTCTCCCGTCATACGGCTCTTGTCATTCCAGTCATTCTTTAAAACCATACCGCCAGTGTGCAAACAGGTT